>WLWI01002193.1_pt1 | contig 16869 bp, 13 predicted proteins | sample 6701501 | NCBI WGS metagenome assembly WLWI01 (sample SAMN12718690, study PRJNA515312) | sponge metagenome | isolation source: marine sponge | host: Mycale hentscheli | place: New Zealand: South Island, Marlborough, Capsize Point | collected 2014-11-01
AGTTTCTAGCTAGAAAATATCTGTGAATCGACGGAAATGCTTCACCATTTTTTACCGTTTTAGTAAACGGTGTCGGCCGTTTAGTCAAAACGGTACGGAACGCAACGATAAAAACTACGGTTAAAAAACTACCGTTTTATGGCCGTACTACGAAACGGAATTCAAAACTTTTTTGACTCCTACTGTACATACACATGTGCAAACCACACATACACACACATACATGCAATGCACATGCAGACATGTGTAGGATCGCATGGAGAGTGATAGTACATGTGTGTATGTATAGATCATCATTATTAGTCACTTTATATGTTTAATGCAACTAGGATTTTATGCCCTTTGTACCCATAGCTAGTGAGTGTATATCTGTGAAGTGCTGTATGTTAAGTCTTCATACATAATAGAGTATGTCAGAATCAACATTTTTTTCCCCTTTTGTTTCCTTTTTTTTTTCTTTTTCTTTTTTTTTTTTCTTTTTTTTTTTTGACTTTGGTTCTCAAATTTTTTCCTTTCATTTTTTCCTACCTGTTGTGCTGTGAATTTTCAATACACAGAAACTGTTTCACACCTTGTCTGCCTCTCTCTACATGCCAATAAGTGTGAGCTACTGGACTCTTGATGTTGATATAAAGAGAAAGACAATGAATTGTATTTGCAGCCATACTAATTGTTTCTGTACGATTTTTTTGTCAAGTTATTTTTAAGAACTTTCCCTTACATTCAGTTAAAAGTGGCGTGCATGTTTAATATGTACTTGTATGTTGGCTTCAGGAATGGTTTTAAAAATGGTGCATGCATTATGCTTTTATAGTGCATACAGCTACATGCGTGTGTTCAAGTTTACATTGTTCTATAACATCAGTCATGCACATATGCTCTATTCATCACACATACATTTAGACCTACATATTTGTCACTAACTTTTTTGCATATTTAAAAACAGACTTGAGAGGCTAACTTCATCTTGAAATTCAAGTCAAGTTTATGTTAGTCCATGTCTGAATGCATGCAGTGTATCACTGTACAGTCAAATAGCTGCAGCTGAGTCCATTTTTAAATATAGCTTAAAGTTAGTGACAGAATGTTCTAATTCTATAATGTGATAAAAATAGTGACAGAATGTTCTAAATATAGCTTATTTATCTCCTAAATTGTTTCTTCTCTGCTTATGTGCATTTAGGAGCACATATATCCACTCACCCCTTCTTTGTTAAGATTGTGTTGGGTTTTAGATACAAACACGTAATGCCTCCTACTATGTTACCCTGACTGTAGCAATGGCAAGTATGTTTGAAGTGTATACCTCTCAGTCATATTATGACCTCCCACAAGAGGTACATAGTTGATTGCCAGCAATGGATTAGCTGCAGATGATTGCAAATGGTAGCTGCAATTCTCTACATATACCATTTAATATTGCAGTTGACACTGTACATTGTATCATGCTTACTACATAATGTAAGTTTTCAAATGGTTCTATTTGCTATGTTATTGGCGAGCGAGCGAAGTGAGCAAGACACTCTCAGGGGTGAAACAATTGAAAATCGGGGATGTTTGTTTGTTTATATGTTTGGACGTACCTATGTCATTTTGTACTTTGACCCTCAAGTACTTTTGTGTTAGCTCGATGTTCGACCCCATCCCAAATCTTCACTAAACAGAATCCTCTGGTTTATCGATCATTACCCGTGAAATTTTATTGTCCACTAGTGAATATCACAAAGAAAATGTTTAAATAACGTGACTTGTTTTTTTGTTGCTTTTTTTTTAAAAACATTGCAGGGAGTGGTTACTATGGCATTGAATCCCTTTTACCGTACATACGTAATTCAAAATCTCAGACTTTTTTTTTTAGTAGCTTGAATGTTTGAAGTTAAAATTAATCGTTTAACAATAGCGTAGTTTTAGGCTCGCTCGCCATTTGTGCTCAAGCACATCACTAGCATTGTTACACTTCCATCCACTCAATCTTACTAATGGGTAGCGTAAAAGACACAGCAAAATTAAGGAGAATTTAAGTCCCTTAAATTGACCACTTTTTCAAATTTCGAGCTAGTTTCCGAGTAAATGCGGGGAAACTTCAGCTCCAAACAAGCGCAAACTAGATGCAATGATCCTTACCTATTGTGTACATTGGTTTACGGCTTACTGCAGTCACGTGATCATTTATAGTTTGCGTATTTTCTCTTAACTGCGTGTGTCCTCAGCAGTTAGAAGTTAAAGTAAACCGAAGAAATTTTAGTTGTGTAATATTAATACGCTGAGTGTTCGCACCCTGGGCGCTCTATTTTTGAAATTCAAAGTTCAGAGAATTTTACAAATTTTTCATGACTGGAGAACTGAATACAAAAACCACAGTAAGCTTTAAAAGATACATGAACACACTAACACATGCACACACATACATACAGCCTTACTGGCATAGTCTGTGTAGTTATTGTGCTGGACTTTAGTTGAGTTGAATCGTTTACATTCATATGGCAAAGCTCATTCATTCGTAGTAGTAATAGTAGTAGTAGTAGTACGTTCAGTATCTTAATGGAATGCCACTTGTCTGGTCATGTTGGGACAGCCTGGCTTGCCATTGCACTTGCTGCAGCTATGCGTGCAGTCTGACTTCTTCTCAATGCGTCGGCGAGGTTCGAAGTGGCAAGGAGAAACCATCTTGCTGCCACACTTTACCCCGTAGCACTTCGCCGTGTCCTGCATTTCACACTTCACCGTGAATTCCCTGGGGCATGTGAAGCACACGCAGTAGCAGATGAACACGCCTTCTTCCTGTCTCCTGGGGACGTTGTATTTCATGTAATCAATGGGAACAGCATCCGGATCATTCCTTCCTCTGATGCTCAAACCTCTCATTCTGTTCTCAAGAGACCCTTCTTGGCCTTCTTTCTCCTTTAGCCTCTCTAAGCGTTGTTCTTCTTTCTCTTTGCAAGAGTGGCAGACTGACATGGGCCTCTGTCCTGGTAAGGGAGTGACCCTCTCGTACCACAGTCTGTACGTGTGGTGTTCCAGCTTCCCTGAGCAGTCGGTACATTTAAATTGCCACAGATTAGAGGAGCAGCGCTCTGGTGTGCACTTAGTGGCCATGGTTTACCAACTATTTGAAATACTTGTTTCTCTAATGTATGGCCTGGCGTGGCTCTTTGAGTTTTTATAAACAAGTCAGATTGCTGACGTCATGATGGTAAACATGACAGCTTTATTAGCCAGGATTTCCCCAGGGGGTCCCCTCACATTCTTCTGGGGTTTTTTTGGGTTTTTTTTAATGAATAATGTAAACCCACCTTATATGTACAAGTCTTTTTGGAAATGAATAATGTTATGTTGCGTATACTTGCTTGTGGTGTGGTACGTGTGTGGTTATTTTCTTAAATTTTACCACTATGCAGTGCTGTTTTAAATGTTATCTCCCACTTGTTTTGTACTGCAGCAAAATTTTAAGTAGTTTTAGTATTGGACTTGAAAATGTATCATTGTTTCCTAGCAATCCTAGTTTTTTGTTTTATTTTTGTTGTTGTTGTTTTTTAAATATAAAAAAAGCAGCAAATAGTAACTAAAGCAATGAGGGCCTTTACCGGATTAAAAAAATTTTTTTTTATTAAATTGTGTGCTGGATTACTCGTGGGAAAAAATGAGGTAAAATGGTAATAATTATAATATTTTCAACGGCTATGTACTGGTACATATGTACCTATGCAAGTAAAATAATATATACTATTGAAATAATTAATAGTACAGCGCGTAAACTGCACATTAAAAAATGTATGGGGAAATTCATTGTTCATTTGAAATTGCACGGGGAAAGTGAAATAAGTGGAAACTCCGGAAAGTGGGCACGCATGCAGCGTCAACCTTGGAAACACAGTTCTAGTAGTTTGTAGCTGGAGGCAATGTCATTCTGTACCACAGAAGCTCTACCCGTATTAGATGGTGTCGGAATGCCCACCCATGAGAAACCTCGGTGAAGACAATGAATGCCTATTCAGAGAACAATAGAACAATTACTTGTTGATTAATGTCAATTGTCATATCCGGTATCTTTCTGTTAGTGTCACTTGAGTTGTGTGTGGCTGGGTTTTATACACTATGGCCTGCCATGCTCAGCTCAGAGTTGAGTTTGTCCAGTTTTGAGCAAGTGTTGTGCTGTTTGTATCTAATCTATTGAGACACCTTAAGGGTAAAATAAGCTGCCCTACTATTAGCGAGTGATAGCACGGGTAACCTGTGCTATTAGGGATCAATAGCACTCGTAAAGCAATTGAAATAACGCTCGGCTTTGCCTCATGCTATTTCAGTCGCATTACTCGTACTATTAATCCCGAATAGCACGGCTACCTGTGCTACTACTGATACATTATATAGCATCATTTATATGAACTAGTCCATTAACCTTGGGTAAACTAGTGGATGTGATGATGCTTTACCTATTTTGTTCGTGGTGATGCTTTACCAACCCAGATCAATTAAAGAATTATTCACGAATACACACAATGTCTTCGTCTTAGTCAACAAATGTAAGTGGTCTATTAATAACTGTCAATAAGGCCTTTCATTAGAATGTATGTACATTCATAGCTTGCTATGGTATCAAATTAGAAAACCTTTTTTTTATTATTATTACTAATTTTGATGAAAGGAGTTGTGAAGTAGAGAAGCAACAATCTTACAAATACAGTACGGTTGTACATACCCTCCAAGTTTTGAGAATCCAATCCGGGGACGAACCACACTCCACACTCGTCAATTAAGATTAACCACACCTACCATGAGTATCATGTAATGATTATTATTGAAAATGCAGTTTAAGTTTACAGAAATGCTGAGTGTGCTCATTAGACTGCCTGGCCTGTGCCTTTCTCATCACACAGATAGAAACTGGATGTCTGATCTGTACAAGTTTTTGTGAGAATAAAAGAAAATGACTCCTTATTTTGCATAAACGTTAGAGCAAAGTGTTGGAACAACACGAGTATTTTTGTTGTGGAGTTGATGTGGCCACCTTCAGAGGCAGCAATTGATTTAACGAAATTAAATCCTTCTTTTAACAGTCCAAGTCTTGCAGGTGTGACCTTTAACCTACAGGTAAAACTGTACGTATAGCGGTTAGGTAAAAGGTCTTCTGAGATGGGACTTGACTAGTAATTGTGATCGAGCTAACTGAAGGTAACTTTGTGCTCTCAATGATTCAGTCATTATCGGCTGAACTAATTATAGTAATAGCAATTTTCTCCTTCTAACAGCCAATATTGTTAAGTTTTAATTAACAATATTGGCTGTTGGAACGAGAAAATTTGCTATTATTATAACTCTGTTCTCTCATGGACAATCTTCATTTCTATTCAGTTACTTTCCAGGATAAACTGCTTTTTGAGGGCAAATCTGTACGGGGGGACTCTTTTTGTAGATATGAATTGGGGACAGTCCCTTGGGGAATTTGGGACACTTGGAGTGCATGTATAGCTGTCAATGGCACACCATTTTTGTGTTGGTGCTTCAAATTCTGTCACATTCTATATACATACTTGGTTTTGAAAGTGTCACTGCTGTATAATAGCTATATAAATTGATGGTACAGTATGTAGTGATGATACTGTACCTAGTGATAATATAGTGATAATAATAGTGATGATACTGTACCTGTGATGATAGACCTAGCTCTTAACATATTTTTTTTCCTGCTATATTTAGAACAATATCAGATATAGGGTCTACTGTAGATAAAGACTCGAGGGGGGGAGGCGTGTTTTAGACTTGGTTGCTGGGTTATAAATTGGGTGGTGCATGGCCCATCAATCATCGAGTGATGTTTTTATTATGAATCTTTTAAGAGAAGTATGAATACCATTTTATCTGTCTGGGATGAGCTCAGGAGTGAATATGAATTGCATGGTTTTTGGGGAGTGTGTAAAGGTTATGTCAATTCACAAGTTATTCATGTATTGTCAGCTGAAATGATGATAATCATAGCAGAGAACTATGGCGTCTGGTGAAGTTTTAACAATTTTTATACCAGCCATGTGACCACTGACATGAAAAGGTAACCTCAGGAGGGGGAGTATTGGCAGTGAATGTTTCAATTAGAATGCATTAATAGTACGGTGCGTAAGTTGCCCATTAAGAATGTATGGGTAAAATCGCTGTTCAATTGAAATCACACGGGGAAATTGAAATAGCATGTAACTAATTGAAATAGCACGGTAATTAAGTGGAAACTAAGTGCAATACCACGGTAGCTAAGTGAAATAGTATGGGTGGTAAGTGCACACGTGCAGCGTCAACCTTGGAAACATACAGTTCTAGTAGTTTCTAGTTGAAGACAATGTCATTCTTTAGCGCAGAAGCTCTGCCTGTATTAGACGGAATGTTTTTCAACAGATTAGGAGTTAGGAGCCGTACATTGAAAACGAAGTTCCAGCGGAAGCTAATCCTGAAAAAGGAGATAGTGACTGAATGATATAGTGTATCTACAATTGCAAATGACTTTTTAAAAGGCTGGCCTACTATTAGAGAGTGATAGCACGGGTAACCTGTGCTAATAGGGATCAATAGCACTGTAAAGCTATTGAAATCGCGTTACTTGTGCTATTAATCCCGAATAGCACAGTTACCCGTGGGCTGATGTCTGCCAAAGCAGCTGCCAAAGCTAAAAGCCTGGTTATACTAGTGTTCAAGGACCAGACGAACACAGTTAGTCTTAACAAGCACAAATTCTAAACTGAACCAAAATTACATACATATTTACAATATAGGTGAGAGCTTGCCGATACATTGGTTGGGTTTGTGGGATATAAATATAATTAAAGCTTGATAGTTAGGTAAAGGGTAGTCATAAAAGATGAGACAAGACAATACATTTAGTTCTTCTGTACCAAGGTGGATGTAATCAAAGGGCGAGGTCTTCATGTTTGGAGTTTGGGTGTGGTCTGTTCGTAGAGACCGGAACATCGTAGTTCGCGTCAAGTTGTCACACTGTGCGAGTATAATAGTCAGTCCAACTACGGAAGTTTATGTCATTTACATATTAGTCTTCCCATTATCAAGAATAAGAGTAATACTATAAGTTATGTAGGTGTGCAGCAGAGAGAAATGGAAGGAATTGGGGTGACTTGGGCAGAGCTATGGCAGCTAGTAATGCTGGGTTTCTGACATGTCATCTAAAAATACTGTAATACTGGAAATAATCTATCATTTAATTTTTAATTTTTTTGCATCTGGTGACCTATGAATTGTCTCTGGCACCTGCAGAACAAACAAATGAATTCGATTTTTTTCCCCTTCCAATTGGATTGCAATAATGATATTCATATCTCAGATTAATGATATTTACTTGGTGTGTATTAGAGCGAGTTGGGAGGTCTAGTTGACCCTTATGAGGTGCCAAAAATGTTCTAGATTTCATTCCCTGGATCGGCTGTCAAACTATTAAAAAAACAGGAGGAAAGTGGTACACAAATGACTGCTCTGTTCGGCCTAGTTAGTTACCTTTTTAATTTTTAAATTTTACCATATGCCTCGCTCTAAGAAATACAATACATTTTATTCAATGCAACGTTCTGATTTTATTTTCAGGCTCCTGAGGTGGAGCTTTTAGTGTTTCAAAATTGAATCTGTCCACTTCTAAGTTGTTTTTGTGAAGAATGGTAAGGTCATATCTAGCTGTTAGGGCAATCATGAACTTATATTTTTTACTGTTCGAGGTACAACTGTAGAGCTACCTTAGATAAAGAGGTGTGCCCGTGGGAAATTCGGCTAGCTACAGCTTTATTGAAGTAAGGTAGATTTTTGTACGAGTAGTTTTGCACTATCCCTGTAGCATGGAGATGCTTACATAAGAACAAACAGAACATTGTATGGATATATGTACGTGTGTTTGTGTGTAAGTGAATATTTGTAGTAAATTAAGTATTGATTGTGTGTTATTTTTCACATGGGTTTTATGTTGGTATGCAATCTCTTGTTTTTAATATGTACTAGTAGCCACTCCTATAAAAGCATTGTCACTTTGTGTTTATTCAAAATCCTATTCTGTTATTGAAGAGGGTTAGGTAATGAGCAAGGGAGATAAGTCAAGGACCTCGTGGCAGCGCTAACTATACCTGTGGGGAGGACCTCACAGAATTAACTCTCACCTACAACCACAACTTACCATTAAGCTTATCCTGCGCCCGCAGTATTAACTCGTGAATTGTAAATTGTTAGTAATCACATCCAATTAAATTAAGTAATTGGATCACATTCCAACAACTAGTGAACTATTGTGTGTATGTGTGTGCGTATCTGTGTGATGACATCGATAAATCTAAGATTTTTTTGGTCCAGTCGATATTTGTGTAAATCACACTAGTGGTGTGTGTTTGTGCAAGTCATTTTTTGTAAAACAAATTTCTTATGGCACCTGTATGCATGCATGAACTGAATCAGTTCAAAATGTTCTCTTTTAAATATCTTGACAATTGGAAAAGTATTCTTATTGCACGAGTCAGTGTACAATAAGGGGAGATATTTCATGTGCATGTGTCTATATTTTCACGAGCTATGATAGTGATACTATAAGCACGAGAGTGAAATATCATTCCCCATATGGTGCGACTAGTGCAATAAATTTTTTATTGTACGTTGTCCAGAACTAATGCATAGGTATATAAGTCGGAGCGTTTAATGCAGCATTCAATATGGGAAAATATTGAATGTTTGCGTCATGTGAAAATCTCAAAAGGAAAATGAGTCTATACCATAATATTTGGTAGGTTATCAACCTAAGGAGGAATGCAATTATTTTTTTTATCAGTTTTGCTATAAGAACAAATTAACTCGTCAAGGAGGAGTATTGATGACGATTGATGAGACTGTAACGTGGCTGTATCGGCAGTAGTATTTACTATATCGTATCTCCGGTTTATGTAGTGCACACATATTTGAGTTAATAAGTGACTGGTGTAGTGTACATATGATGTACTGTATGTGCTGATTGCTACTCATTTTTGGCTCGAATTAAAAAAAAAAATTCTTGGCAGGCTGGACACACATTGTGATTAACAGATGTATCACTGGAGTTATCACAAGTAATATCATATTCTCTAACAAGTTTGAAAAAAAATACCCTGTAATGGTATTCATTGACTTTGGGGGAAAACAATGTGTAGTGTGCCTCACAGAATATCCTTTTTTAGTCAAAATCAGAATATTGTCTCTTAGACATGCAATGGTGGCAAACCTGTCGCTATTAATAGTTAGTCTTATGCCATGCCTGGGTAATGGTTTTTCTGGATTCCATATTACAATGCATTCGATTACTACGAATAGTTTATAGTAAATAAAACTAGTTGTGTTGGTTGTGTTGCTTTGGTGTACTGTTTTTGTTGCAGTTTGAACTTTTACCATATAAGGAAGAATTGGGTCAAAGTTGTAATTAAATTCATATTAAATTATTTCTCGCTATCTTTCCTTTGATGGCAGATTCTGTGTGAGTCACTAAGGTATTGCGAACTGTTGTGTAGTGTGTGTGTCGGGAGGAGGGAGGGGGGGTTTGTGTTTGATGATATCGATAAATCTATTATTTTTTGTTTATCCAATATTTTTTTGTAAATCACACCAATCTCGTTTATGTTTGTGCATGTCATTTTTTTGTGAAATAAATTCCAGATGGAGCCTGTACGCACACACAAACTGTATCACTTCAAAATGTTCTCTTTAAATTTCTTAACAATTGACTAAAGTTTGTACAATATGCTGTTCTTATTGCACGTGTCAGCATATAATATGGGGAGATATTTCACGAGCATGTGTCTAAGTATTGTCACGAGCTATGCTAGTGATAATAAAAGCATGAGAGTGAAATGTTATTCCCTATATTGTGCGACTAGTGCAATAGAATTTATATTGTATACATACATAGGATATTTATACAGTTATTTTAATTTGTCCTTTGGGAAGTGTTGACTATTTAATCTGTTGTACATAATTTATCATAACGATCACAAGTTTGGAGACAGAGGGTGGCTGGGATACAGAGTGAGTAGAATTTCAATTCATGGATTGAGAGCATGCATTCCTGAGTACAGAGGTTAGTACATTATGTAGCTTGTTATGAGTTTTAAGTGAGTTCTGTGAGCTAGTTAGAAGCCTTCAAAGACCCAGCAGTTGACACAATCACAAATTTTGTCTGGAATTTCCGTTTAATTTTAATTTGTCCTTTGGAAAGTGTTGACTATTTAATCAGTTGTACATAATTTATCATAACGATCACAAGTTTGGAGACAGAGGGTGGCTGGGATACAGAGTGAGTAGAATTTCAATTCATGGAGATTGAGAGCATGCATTCCTGAGTACAGGGGTTAGTACATTATGTAGCTTGTTATGAGTTTTAAGTGAGTTCTGTAAGCTAGTTAGAAGCCTTCAAAGACCCACCAGTTGACACAATCACAAATTTTGTCTGGAATTTCCAAGTTTATCTAAACAAGTGCCTGAGGCTCGAGGGGCTTTTCTATGAGTCCATTTCCTGTCAATATTAACAACTAGCAAGTATACCACCACACAGTGGTGCTTGGTGTGGTACCACCTTTGCTAATTAGGATTGCAGGCGCATGCGGTATTTTATATTTTTGTTACATTCTTGGTTTAGTCACATCGGTATCCTATTTCTCTTTCTTCCCGAAACCTTTACTCTCTTCAGCTATATACTTATTTTGAGTCCTGGATTCCTTTTTTTTTTTTTTTTGGTCTATTTTTTCCTGCTTCCCAGTTTCTATCCGTGATTGTGGACTTCGTCTCTTTGAGCCTATTGTTTTTAGAATCAACTTTCTTCATTGATTCACCTACTTTAGTTTCCTAATTGCCTCGTACTGAATGTGATGACCTTACATAGTCATGGTGACGCTTTACCAACCAGGCTCAGCTCATGTATTATTCCTAAGTAAGCACACCGTCATCGTTGCTGACGCACAATCGTATTATTACATTTCATTTTGCATGTGAATTTACACTGTTGATTGGAAAAGCATTCCTCTCACTGGCAGGAGGACTAGTCTTAAATGAATCAAGCAGTCACTATTGTTATTATAAACTATGCAATAGGGTATGTCCAGAAGGTAGTATTGGCAAGTCATGAATATCATTATTGGTTATTCGCTCTCTTTTTTTTGCCTTATTTGGGATTATTAGAGATATCTTCAGTTATGATCATGTGTTATTTCATGTCTATTATGTAAGAACAAATTTCTAAATTCTAACAGCCAATATATGTGACCGTCTACAGGAAAACCGGGCACAACGCGGCGTGCGTAAATATCGAGAAAAGATCGATCGATTTCTTAAAAAATGTATTGTTTCAAGCCGACGGAAGGGAACGGTTAGGTCTATTATAGCGGGAACGACTTAAGCTACGACGATAAAACTTGGAGAGCTCAATATCTGGACGCCGATAGCTCTGTAAGTGCAAAAAAAAGTTTTTTCGAAGGGTGTGACGCGTTGTGCCCGGTTTTCCTGTAGACGGTCACTTATGTTTAATTAAAACTTCAGGGTAAATAAAAACTGAAGTTTTAATTAAACATAATTAGCTATTAAAACTGAGAAAATTTGCTATTGCTATAATTATTTCAGCCATGAATGACTGACTCATGTAGCTTATAGTTGTATTACATAGAGGATGCTAGTTTGCTTGTTCTGTTTTGTTTTGTTTTCAAGTCACTTCCATCGTGAGAGTCAGTATGCAACAGAGTTTGTAGGGAGGGGTGGGTTGTGTTTTATGGTGGTGTTTGCATGTGTGCAAATTACGTGTACAAGTTGAAGTATAGTATCGGACTTTTTTTTTTCTCCAGATGTCTTCTAAATCATTGCTAAGTACCTGGTGTGGGATAATTGGGAATAAATGGCTCGTGAACGTATTACAATTAGTGTCTGTAGGAATCGGCTTTGTGTAGTGTAAACTATTGTGAAATATATGTGGTGGTGATACAATGACATCTATATTGGGAAGAAGGAAATAGTCCCCTCATGACTGATAGTAATACTATGGTCAGATCAAAGGGAGCATGAACTCTGGGTCATTGAGTTATAAATATCATCAAGTCTGACGTTCTGGTCCTCTGTCGGTCTGTGTGGTAAAGGAGTTATAAATATCATCAAGTCTGACGTCCTGGTCCTCTGTCGGTCTGTGTGGTAAAGGAAATCATAAAGTTTGAGGCAAAGTCAGTGCTCCAATCAACTTATAGATTGGAGGGACCTTGACAACAATCGCTTTTTTGAGGGACCAAAAATATCACAACTGCTAAGCCAAATATTTTATGTGATGAATTAATGTGACTGATTAATTTTTTTTTATTAGTTATGCAGTGTTTATTATTTTTATTATTAATATTTTATTTATTTATTTATTTATTTTACTTTTAACCCTCAGGCAAAGTATCGCGTGATTAATTGTTTGTACACTATGCACTGTGAGTAGCAGGTTGTGAATACGTTTATTGTCCTTTGAATTTCATTACATGCATTCTTGCCACTTGTGTGCATATAAGTGGTGGTAGATTTACACAAAAGTCAGATAAGAGGTTTGGTTAAAAAACAAAAGTGTAAAAGAATCGGAAATCAATTTTATGGTATATGAAATTTCCTCTCCTACAAGAATGTATGTTCTGGTATCATTCTCTGCTGCTCTATTTATATGTAAGTATTTTTAGATAGTCCATGCTGTATAGTAATAGTTTCTTATTAAATGAAAGAGTGTGTAAAATTTACAAGTGTGGAGACTGATTTTTTAGCTAATATATTATTTTCATGTATGTAGCTGTAACCTGTTCTAGTTGAGTTAGCCCCAAGAATAACTTTTGAATGAAAAAAGCTACGCATTTTGGGTTTGCAGCATTGGAAAATGCACTGGAGTGGGTAAAAATATTCTTGTTGTAAACTTTAAAACCAAAGGGAAAGTGATTTCCAAATTGATGCAAAAAGTGTGTGGGAATAGGAAAAACAACAACAACAACAACAACAACAAGGCTATCCCACTGTACATGTTCCAAATTTTAAGTCACGTGATTTGGCTCGATCGATCACTTGCTTAGTTATCCATTGAGCTCGTGAACAAACCGTTGTTTCCTTCTTGGACGGTTGCTTTTCTAATTTTGTATTCCATGTAGTGTAATTTGTGTTCATGGGAATGCTAGACCAAGTCTTGTGTTGTTGTATGAAGGGAGGTAAGTCTGATGTGGAGGTAGGTTTATTTTGTCTATCTGTTTAACAACAGATGCTGCTGAGAGTAAGTAGAAATAAAGACTGAAATACAGCCTTAGTTTTATAAACAGCTATTTTATTAAAGTTTTCGATTGTCAGAGCTGATTCTACGCAGGTTTAATACCCTTCCACTATTTTCTAGATTTGTGGCCATTCTGAGTAACTTTAGCTGTGATAGCAAAAAATGTTGCATTAATGCACACCCAAGTGACTCGCCCTCTTTTTAAGTGAGTGTTGACTGATTCACTTGCATGTTATTGTTGTTGAATTCACATGAATAAATTGCTTCTGGTTTTTCACTCAGTGCACTCTGCAGCCACCTCACTTGCTGTAATGTCAAATTCACTTGGACAAACTCTAGTAGTTTATAGAATATTTTTGCGATGTATAATTAGTAGAATAGCAAGTGTGGAGACTATATTTTTATAGCTGGTGTATTATTTTTCATGTAGCTATTGGCTATACATAGTTTGTAGATTGAGTTGTGATAGTGATGTTGTTTTTGTTCTAAATACAGATCAGTGTGGACTGGTGTCTAGCTATGGGGAGATATATGCCTGTCGTGGTTCTACGCACTACTTTGTCTGCAACACTACCACCACCACCATTACTCACGAGCACTATATTCAGATGAGATGGAACAATGCTAGCGGATCCAAGACTACAGTAAGACAGTACTCTACCTTACTTTGTAATACCAGCGGAGAACATGGAGGCAATCATGAGGATTATGACCATTCCGACCAAGTAAAGCTCAACTCTGCTTGTCAGACCATCCATAACATCAACCGGCTCCTGTCTTATCACACAATCAAAGTTTCTGGTGATGCTAACATTGCGGATGTGGGTGACACAGATCAGCTTGTTGTGGCTTGCAGGCATAATGATGTTGATGATACTATAAACAAATTGATATTTGAAGGTTGGTAAATTAATGTATTTATGTATTATTTATATTATTAATTTATTTCCATTCTATAACAAGGGATGTATTTACATTGCGACATGTTATATATATATATATATAATATATATATCATATTAATGATGTGTACCATCACATTCTTAATAACCTGTATGAAGTCCTATTTAGAATAATATATATACGAAGGTCACAATAATTTCGTTTATTGCATTTATTCACTAGTATTTATTTATTCATTTCTCTCTATCTAAGTATATATATATATATATTATTTTTTTAGGACAACCTGTAGCTCCTACAATTAAATGTAACATGACCTCTACAACGCTTATGCGTATATCACTTTCGAACTATGGAAATGTTTCTTCAGTGGACTATTTTAACTTGAATTTTTGTGGCACTGGTGTTAAGATACATCCGCAAAGGACTTACTATTATGTTGAGTTGGATGAGAGATGCAGTCATGGAGTCATCAATGTGACAGTGACTGCAGTCAACCATTGTCAAGTATCTTCAGAAATGGGTAAGGTACAATATATCCCAGTGATGTGTTGTGCACAAACGGCGAGCGATCCAATAAGTGTAATTCAAACAAGATTTAAAAAAAAAAAAAAAGAGTTAAATATGGTAAAGGGTCTTTGGTTTTGCCAACACAAAAAACCTAGAGACTAGCCTAGGAAGCTTTGTTTTTTAAGAAGAAAATAAAAAGGAATCCATGTGCATGTTTAAGACCATGTAGCTACCCAATACATATAAATATACCTGATTTTCAATTGTCACCCCTAATAGTGTCTTGCTTGCTAATTATATGTATTACAAAAATGTTATTTCATATAGCTACTATCCAAACTGTTGGCACATTTTTATTTTTTTTACCATTTTCATTTTCCTACAGATTTTACAATCTGCAACTGGACCGACTCAACTCCTATCAATTCAATTCACAAAGCCATATCTTCAGCACTAGATAACACTACTACTTCCTTGCCCACCACGTCTTCATTACTGTCACACAGTGTACAAACACTTCCTCTTCATTCTGCACTGGTTTCTCTTGTAATCATTGCTTCCACTAATTTTATTCTTAGCAGTCATTGTTAAAGGCTAATGTTTTGATGATTGTACATTCATGATTTTCTAGTCACTCGTTTGTCAAAATAAATTTGAACATACTCTTCATATTACAATGAATAGATGTAGGAAACATATTGGCTATGGCCACTACACTTTTTGGGAACTGTCTAAATCTGTTTTAATCCTGCATGCGCATGTTGTTTTTGTTTGTATGTGTTGTTGTTTTTTGACAGTAAATAACCGTGTATCAGATAGAAGTTTTTGCCACTAGCTTATCGGCCTTATCAGCATTTTTGTCAACTACCTCGCCTTGTGCGAAATTTTCAGTCATGACTTTATAAGTGTCCATGAAGGAACCAGTTTTGAAGATGAAGTCTTGAGCTACCTTCTACTGAATTCACTATAAGAAGAATGGCTATCTGAACAGGTTAATAAGAGTTATAAATTGGATAAAAACAGTTAATGATTCTGACAAACTTTTTTTGACAAGGTATGATTAATGGTAAGATTGGTACCCATGTCTAATAATAATAATATGAACTCGAACTGCAGAAGGATTGGTAAAGGGTCTTCTAAATTTAATGTTTACCACCCGATTGAATTTACTGGCCAAAGTGTGATAGAAAGTGCAGTATATAAGATAGTCTCCATGCATGTACATTTAATAATCGATTGAAATTTATATGGTATATTAAAACACCCACAAATTGGGCATAAGCTATTGAAATTGATGCACACACAAGTGCCAGCTGGTTTCCGCCATCTTTAGTGATGCAGTATGTTCCAGTGACTAGTATTATACTATTAACGATGTAGGAAATTCCAGAATAAATTAATAGAACAGGTCCAAGAAAGAGAAATAGCCAGAGTGAAGAGGGCAGCAGTAATGACCAGTGTAGTATCCTGTTTATTTTCTAAACTTGCAGTGTCGCGCTAATAAGAACACAGGCTCTTAGAAAGAGTAGAAGTCCATGCCAAAATCTACCATTGCAAGTGGAGCATAGTAAGTATCCAAGAGGGGTTTCAACTTACTATACCATTGCAACAATTTTCTATTGAAGCTTGAATCCTGATAGTAATAGTAAATGTAAGGAGCTAGAAAGATAATTATCATTGAAAAAGCAGATGGTATGACCTGGCCCCCAGTATAATTGAGTGGGGTCCAGTTTCCACACATAGGTAGTAGAGTTATTGTAGGAGTAATGGATTTCTTTGAAATCCAGTATTTGTAAAGATACTTGAAGTAATTTTGTGTATGAAAGTAGAATTATTGTAGCTAGCATAGCTACAGGATTAGAGCCTAATAATACTCTAAACATTTTAAAATATCTGCTGCATATATTATAATGACTCATGAATCAACACAAATAATTATGCAGATTTCTAGAGTATATGACTCAGTGTTATAGAGCATTGACCAAACTCCAATGCCAGACTAAGCTATCTCCATTTAAATAAGATTCAATTATTTGGTAAAATTTTATTATCAAGTGTGAATCATCTAGTGCGCTAGTCTGGCGTCGCCGACCCCTTACCTTCCTTTTTGATTAATGGGCGGAGGAAGGAAGGGGTCTGGTGTCTCTAGTACCAACGACTTGTGCACGTCGTTGTCTGATGACATCATAGCGGTAGACCCG
>WLWI01002196.1_pt1 | contig 16862 bp, 14 predicted proteins | sample 6701501 | NCBI WGS metagenome assembly WLWI01 (sample SAMN12718690, study PRJNA515312) | sponge metagenome | isolation source: marine sponge | host: Mycale hentscheli | place: New Zealand: South Island, Marlborough, Capsize Point | collected 2014-11-01
TTTTTGATTCTTTTATTCGTTTTGTATTTCTTGGTGCGGACAGAGCAAAAAAAGAGAGAGGGGGGGGGGGGGGGGGGGGGGGGGGGGGGGGGGGGGGGGGGGGCTGGCTCCCTCAGACCTTTCCTTGGATCCTCCCCTGATGAAAGTGTAAATTACAAACCAGGTGTTATGTCAATCAATAAAATTACATTATACCTATATTAATAAATCCGTCTGAATTGTGTACAGTGAATTATATTCTTGTCCCATCTCAAGTTATATCAAAAGTGTGTGTATGTGTAGAGGAATTTTTTAAGAGCTACATATACTTTCAACAATTAGGTTGTCAATAATGCTTAATGGGCACTAGAATACTAGCTATACCATTTTTCTACTTGTTGGCAAAAACCATTGCTTGGTTGGAGATGGTATCATAAGACAAACCTCCACTTTACTGGTTCAGTGACTAGAGTTATAACCCACATTATTAGGGTTGATTAGCGAGGTTAAAGTAGGTACCATCCCATTAGCTTATTCATCTACTTTTAAAATGGTGGTTTCAATGTTTTTTCCCCTTATTCAAATGTTGTAATGATCGTTAATTGTTGGAATTATTTCCACTTCTAAAATATCCAGTATTAATACCCGACATGGGTTAACTGAGTTGCTGATAATATGACCCATAAATTTGGGTAATTAGCTACTACTTGCTTGTCTTTTCATTGTACACTTTATGTTTATGCACCTAAGTTGAAACATGTTTATTTTGAAACCATCTGTTGTTTGAAAACTATTATGATCAACATCAAAGTGCAACTATCAGAATGATCTGAATGTCTTTAAATTACTAAAGAAAATCATAACAACTTGCTTAACCAGCAGTCTGCTTCAGATATACACCATCAATGCTCTAACTGCTGCTGCAATATTAAATATTTTATGGCAGTAAGCTACATCACATAAATAAATTCTTGAAAGTAACCACGTAGATATTAATTAAGAACTTGTTCTATATGCATAGAATCTGTATTGAAGACTATTATATAAACTTTTAGCTTATTCAGTTACTAAAAATGACATTAGCGTGCCTCACAGCCCAAACCCATAGAAGATCATAGTAAAAGTAAAAGCTATGATTGAGTAAAATGATTATTGCACAACTTCATGATTACTACAGTCCACACATTTACACATGCTATATAAACACATGCAGAAGAAATAAAGCTACAGATCAACATCAACTCTTGTGACATGTAATCTCAATTTATGTAGAACCTTATGGCCAACTCTTGGAACAATACATACTTTATTATATAATTATTTATAAACAAACACAATTTTAACTTAACTCTTGTACTTTCAGAATTGACTCTGCTTACGAATTATGATGTCATAGTAAATTAAAAAAACAGCCAACTAGGCCTTACTTTCTCCATCTCAGTTAGATGGTAGCTCATAAGAATTGCAATCCGTTTCTACTGAACACACTCAACAGTTTTTTTTTGTGTTGATTGTTATTCTATTTAAAATAAATATAAGATTTGTCAAAACAGATTGTACAATACATTCACAAAGAATGACTGGTGAGCATGCTCAAATCATTCTAGACATGTGATTTTATACTGATTGTAAAATCACTCCAGCTTGTGGCAGTGTAATAGGTATAGGTGGGCTAGCAGTCACAGCCATTTGTTGAGCTAGAGTTACAGACACACATGCAGTGATAGTGAGCTGGGGTCACATGCATGCAATGATGGTGAGCTGGGGTCACAGGCATGCAATGATGGTGAGCTGGGGTCACAGGCATTTATAGGTGTTGGTGAGCTGGGGTCACAGGCATTTGCAGGTGTTGGTGAGCTCGAGTCACATGCATGCAGGTATTATCTGGTGCAGTTAAAGAAGGAAGGGTCCCACACAGACACAATATCATGCTAAAGGTTTCATTCCAATAATTTTCAGCCACATTCATTCTATTATTTATTCCTTATCATAATAACTTATAACTTGTTACTTAACATAAAACCAATGTCCTTCTGATGAGCATGGATTTTTGTAGTAGTAATGTAGCCAGATGCCTGGGAGTAGTACAGGATACACAGCTATGATTTCACCACACAAAAATTGAAACCCAAACTGTTATACAAGCTTTCAGCATTGTGAAGCTTTGTTGAACAAACAATCACTTATTTGACGTTTCCATTTCCTGAATGAAGGACTTGAAACTAGCGAAGTACCACTAGCATAAACAACTTCTCTGAACCAAGAAAAACTATTTGAATCGGTACTCTATACCACAACAAAAACAAAATGGCTGATCATGCTCCTAACTTCAGTTGCTCTGATCCTAACTTGAGTCGAGAATTTGTAACGGATAGAATCTGGCAGGTCCAAGCTACAAGCATAGCTCATGAACAAAGTATCACTGCCATTGCAGCAATTCAAATTCTTTATGTACTCATTGGAGTACCATGGAATGCAACTGTACTAATTGTTACCATAGGTAAGCAGCTCTACAAAGAGCCAACCTATATGTTCCTGTTTAATATGGTGTTGGCTGATCTTCTTGTACTCGTCATTATGCCCTTCAATATTGCCTCCTCTTTTCCAATGAAATTTCTTCTTGGAGGCTCGGATTGGGCTCGCTGCCAAGTATGTCATACAATAATAATAGCCACACTTATCCTGACCAACGTATCAGTGTTTTCCTTGGCACTGTTGTCAGTGGACCGACTTATTTACATTAGGTGGCCTTTCATGTATGACAAAATTGTAACAACGAAGTCAGTTATACTGACACTCATAGTGACCTGGATTTTTTGCATTGTCATAACATTACCACCTTTGTTCGGTTTTGGAGAAATAAAGTTTGCAAACCCATTTGGTTCATGTTCTATAATTGCCACTGGAGAGACCAGGTTGGCTTCTAATATTACTTACGTGGCAGTACTGCTGGTGGCAATATCTATACCCTTGACTGCAAACTTTGTGGTTGACATTTGGTTGCTAATTATAGTATGCAGTGGACTAAAAGAAAGATACACAAAGACCAGAAATAGCATCAGAAGTACCACAAATCGAAATCCACCTCAGAAGAAAGATTCCGAGGCCAAATTGAAAGGAGGATACCAAAAACAGAAGCTCTACATCATAGAAGTGTTTGGCATAATTTTTGCTGTTAACATCGTTACCATAATACCCACATCTATCATCACTGTTTTGTCCCTCATCATCGGGGCAGAGAGAATATCGATATGGTCATTTGCATTTGTACATTTAATATACCTCTGTCAGCCCACTATCCATCCTATACTAGAGACCTGTCTAGTGGGCAAAGCAAGAAAGGTACTTTTCAAAGTGTTATGCTATTTATGCACAAGGAGACAAAGAAGAACTCATCTAATGACAAAGACTTCCAATCTCCAACTTGGATCATTAGCAGAAGCATGAACTGAATTACCATAGATAACAGCAACAATTATGAAAATAGAAAAACTATACATTTTCTTTAATTAACACTGTTATATTATTTTCTATTATGTTTTATCTATAATTTTGAAGAATTAGTGAATTTGTAGTTCAAGATTGTTCCTCCAATCTTTAAAAAAGCCCTGATTACATGTAATACTAATTCAATATCTTACTTCCTGTTATTTATCCACTGCTAAAAATTAGTTTCAATATATCCATATATTAGTCAACACACATAGGAGGAAACCTGAGTTATCTAAACACTAGTTCAGAACTATCAAAATGGCAGATTATTTCTTTAATTTCAGCTGCTCTGATCCAGATCTTAGACAAAGCTCTATTGAAGATGGGTTATGGAGAATAGAAGAGAAAGGATCTTCACATCGACCTAGTATTATAGCACTGGGTGTTATTCAAGTTCTTTATGTGCTGATAGGATTGCCTTGGAATGCCATTGTGCTAACTGTGATTCTAATTAAGAAGCTTTTCAAAGACTTCACTTATATATTTCTGATCAACATGGTTCTTGCTGACCTCTTGGCACTGCTTGTACTACCTTTCAATATAGCTTCTGCTTTCCCCATGAAATTTGTTATTGGAGACTCAGATTTTGCTCGCTGTCAAGCATGCCATGGTATTATAGTGTTGACCTTAACTTTCACAAATGCCTCTCTCTTCTTCTTGGCTTGGCTGTCAGTTGACAGACTTATTTACGTCCAGTGGCCATTGATGTATCCTAAAATCATTTCAAAGAAGTCCATCATACCTGTTGTGGTCATCACGTGGATAGTTTGCCTTGTAATCTCCCTCCCTCCAGTATTTGGTTTTGGAGAGATAAAGTTTGCTAATCCCATTGGATCTTGCTCTCTAATAGCAACTGGAACCAACAGAGTGGCTCCAAATATTGTCTATGTATTTGTCCTGTTAGGAATTCTATCATTTCCTCTGGTAGCAGCATTAGCTGCAGATATTTGGCTACTGATCATTGTATGCAAAGGTATGAGAACAAGATACACTAAAACTAGGAGAAGCATAAAGAGTATGCCACATCAGCAACGCAGAGACTCTGAAGCGAAAATAAAAGGAGGTTACCACAAGAAGCAGTTGATTATAATCCAAGTGTTTGGGATAATATTTGGTATTAATATTATCACTTGGATCCCAACCACGTTAATTACACTGGTATCTCTCATTGTAGGGGCTGACAACATATCAATATGGTGGTTTTCATTTGTTTACATCATCTATGTTAGTCAACCTGCCATTCACCCAATACTGGAGACTTGCCTTGTGGGCAAAGCTAGACAGATGGTTTTCAAGGTTTTATGCTGTTGCAAGACAAGAAGACCTCATTTGGTGACCAAGTCTTCCAATATGCAACTGCCATCAATTTCTTGATTTTTTTAGTAGATTGTGTACAAAACAGAAATATTTTTCTCTTCTTATTGGACCATTTTTTAGACATATTTTAGTGCTATAAAACATTATGTCATAGTAAAGTCTGCTACCATAGAAGTTTGTTATTCAACTCTTATAAATCACAATAAAAATTAATGAAAAACTAATGATAATTTAGAAAAAGTTTAAATCCGGTGTAATTCTAGTACACTTGTTGCTTGTCAAAAATTGTCTGACATCATGAGGCCTAAAGTAGTATCTTCATTTTGCTGTGACAGTCTTGCATATAACCCAATATAAAAGAAATCCTTTAACTGTGCATTTCAACATTTCATTGTGCACTTCCTCCCAACTCTTAATCAATGCTAAATATTCCTGTTACTGTCTATAGTTTATTTTTGTACTTCTAAGTTTATTTTGTTGCTGCAGTCTTCAAATCTTCACATTTTCAAAATTCTGTTGATGTAGCTACATAAATCGATTGTATGTACAAAAAAAAATCCCCAACTTTTCTGTATCATCAAAGCAACTTTCAAGCTTTACATTGCCACTAAATGCCTCTAAAACTAACCATTTCCTTTGTGAAGTAGTTTACAGAAAGAAACCATAATTAATACTTTCTAGCAGGAAATCTCCAAAAAGGGTATTTTTTAAAATACATGTACCATTATTTTCCTTGAAATCATAAATAATAGCATTCCCTAAATTTATTTCATTAGATGCCAAAAGTGATTCCTATTGAAGCGATAGAGTGATGAATCCTGATATTTCACCAAACTTTAGTTGCTCAGATCCTGACTTCAGCCATGAATTCATCACTGAGGAAGTATGGATGGTGGAGAGTGAAGGAGCTCATCATATTCGCAGCATCAGAGTTGTGGCTGCACTACAAATTGTTTATTTAATTGTAGGTATCCCATGGAATACAGCTGTAATCTTTGTGCTCTTGAACAAAAAATATTACAAAGATCCAACATATGCCATCTTACTGAATATGGTAATAGCTGACCTGGTTATTTGCGCATTGTGTCTCCCTTTTGGAATTGCATTTGTTTTGTCTCTGAAGTTCACTGTTGGGAATACAGACTACTCTAGATGCTGTGCCTGCATTACTATCACAATTACCACCATTATCTTCACTGATTATTCCCTGTTTACTCTTGCACTTCTCTCTATAGATAGACTTATCTACATTAGATGGCCACTGAAGTATGAAAACATCATGACTCTCAAAAATGTATTTATCATTCTAGTAGTGTCAGCACTTGTTTGCACTATATCTGCTATTCCACCAGCATTTGGCTTTGGTGAGATCAAATTTGCTAATCCACTGGGACTCTGTGCATTATACATAGTAGGAACCAACTTAGTGACAAAAAATGTATACTACATACTTATGGGTCCAGATATTGATCCTGAGCTTTCCAGCTTTGGTGAGATCAAATTTGCTAATCCACTGGGACTCTGTGCATTATACATAGTAGGAACCAACTTAGTGACAAAAAATGTATACTACATACTTATGGGTCCAGATATTGATCCTGAGCTTTCCAGTTTCATTAGCTCTCATGGCCAACATTTGGATGATAGGTATTGCCTGCACAACTACTAGAAATAAGTTCAATAGACAAAGAGAATGTAATCTTGGCAATCTCAACAAGAATACAGTTGATAGACGCTTCTCTGACCAAGAACTGAATTCAGTGTTTGGCTACACAAACAAATACACTGTCTAGTGGACAATGTAGTAGTTATACCAACCAAGAATGATTATAATATTATGCAGCATTACTTACCTATAATTGTCATAAATTCAATGTTAAATTTACTGCACAACTACTTCACAAATTATACTTTGATTTAGAGTAAAAATTTTGAAGTGGCTGATGACAGGAATTAATTTTGTGCATTATCTCTAAATGATAGTGGGCATGCTCAATCCTGTGGTAGCATTCATTTCCCTCTATTTATGGGATACAGAGTTATATTTGATAACAATTATTTCTGTTTATATTGAATTCATCTCTCTTCAATGCATAATAATAATAATAATAATAATAATAATAATAATAATAATAATAATAATAATAATTATTATAATAAATAATAATAATAATATAATAATAATTTATTATTATTATTGTTGTTGTTGTTGTTAGTATTATTATTAGTATTATTATCATCATCATCCTTGTCACTGTTCTAGTTACTGCCCTTGTTGGTGATGATGTTGTTGGATAAGTTTTGTTTATTTTGTTGTTGGTCATTGTATTTGTTATAACTTTTGCTTGTTACATGTTTCTAATGTGTACTATACTTTGGAATTTAGATATTATCTCGCTATTACTGATAAACCTTCAATGGACCTTTATCACGAGATCAAAATTGAGTGTATTCACTGCACATATCATAAAATAAAGAGCACAAAGGGATTGTCACTGACATAGAACTAATTTCCATTCTAAATTGCTTTAGAATACCACAGTTAATGAACATTCAAGAGTTGTACCACCAATGCAATAGATCAGGTGTTTTTATACCCATTCTTCATTCCAGCAAGAATTATTAGTCTGATGTTTTTTGCTGTAGTTTTTTGGTTGTTGATGTTGTTGTTGTTGTTGTTTTGCAAGGTTTTCAATTCCTATTGGTGGTACATACAATGTTCCTAGCTCAAGTATGCTTGCATACCAGTAAAGATGACTGAACGGTTCTATTTTTAAGCAAATGTCAAGTAAGTGGATAATAAAAAGTGATAATGTAAAATACTTAGTGATACACATGCAGAGTATAAATAAATAATCATCACTCAGACTTGCCCTGTCATCTTTTTCATGATTTACATATGTTAAATCTTGTCGTATTTGAAGGCTTTCAATAAAACAAACCAAAATGTTTTGTACAAGATGCTATTATAAAATAGAGTTTAAAAAAAACAACAGCCAACAAACAAATGACAATCAACTGTTATATTGTATCAGCTACTATCAAGAGCATTAGATGTATTTGCTTTGCAATTTGTTGACCGATATATATTTGTACTATATTATGGATTAGCCATAGGTTTCATTATTCATTCCGTCATTCTCAGCTGAAATAACATACTAGCAGTTTTCTGTTTTAACAGTTTTTATAATTATAATAAAACTTAACCTAATGTTACGACTTTTTGGCTGAAAATCAGGTGCCCCTATCCTGCTGTATCAACATGAATAGCTAGTACAAATCAATAAATATAAAAAAGAAACACTACTTGGCTTTGCATCAGTCGTACAATGAAGGCTTTTTGAGAATTAAAAGAGGAAAGTACGACAATCATAAAATTGCATTAATTATCACTTCACAATTACATTTGTTTTTAAAAATCTGATAGAGAACATCACTTCAATTATATGTGGTTTAAAAAAAAAAGTCAGTTACTAAATATGACATTTAATGATATACAGGCAGTGTATCAATTTTTATTATGCCAAATATAAAAATGTGTGTGTGTAGACTGTAACAGTGCCTTTGCAGTGCAGCTCAACTGCTCACATAACAGAATGCTAATACTCCACACTTCAACAGACTTCCAGTGTGAAGGGTACAGGAAGTTAGATGCTGCCCTGATTTGTTAACACCTTATGTGTAGGTTTTCTTGGGTTCACAATCAGTGAAACCTACAAAGTTTTGGATGTGTTGTAAAGGATGCTTATAATAGTAATGATGCTTATAATAGTAATGGTGCTTTTCCGCCCAAGTTCAATGTGACCAAATGTTTTCCATCAGTTAAATCAAGTGTTAAAGTATATTCAATCTGTTCAAAACAAACTAAACACTACAAATGGAAACGTAGAAATAAGAAAACAAGCTCATAAACTCTAAGTGTTAGGTTCACTACTAAAGTTGCTTCATCCTCTGCTCGATAGTTCTGTGGCTTTAGTTGTATTTGCATGTTTCTTTTTCTTGCAGCAGCAGCATATCTTCTTAACAAGGGCTCTTATCTTTCCAGAAAGAAGAGATTCCAACACAGGATGAATAACAGACTGCAATAGGAAACACAGAAAAACCAGACCAAAGATGCCTGGAGGGACTCTAGAAATCCCAATAGCACCAATAATAACAATCAAAATCACACTGGGGGCCCATGTAAGGAAGTTTGATACAAAAATTGATCCAAAAACTTTGACCATGCGAATTTGCTGATTGTGGTACTTTAACTTGGCTTGTTTATTAACTTCTTCCTCGCCTGAAGATAAGTAGGTGGAGTCAAAGCGGTTCTTTATACCTTTACGAACAAAAACAAGAAGAATGATATTGGCAATGATTAGAATACCAACAGGTATACAGGCTTCAACTAAAAAGAAAACGATTATAAGGAAGCTCGGACCTACTCTAGTTGTCGCACCAAACACAGTTGTACAGGTACCCACATTAGCGCTGAATTCAATAGCACCAAACTGGAACAATGGAGGAATTGAAACAAGCAAACTAATTACATAAATGAGTACGATAACCACAGCAATGCGAGGTACCGTGACCCAAGTATCATACTGTAGAGGTTTTCGTATATATATGAGCCTATCGACAGCCATTAGAGATACTAAATGAAGAGACGAGTATAACAGCCAAATTATGACTACGATCCCTGCTTGGCAAGACTGGCATCGAGTATAATCACTATTTCCAAGAGTATAAACTCCTCCAGCTAGTCCAGGCACTGCTTGAAAAGGAATTATAATAACACAAGTCAAAAAATCAACTAGAGCAAGGTTGAACAAGAGAAAGGTAGATGGCTGCTTGAAGAATTTGTTGTAGATCAAAGCTACTATGACTCCCGCATTCCAAGGGATACCTACAGCCACAGCTATAATCAGAATTGCACCAATTGCAATTACACCAGTAGGATCTTGGTCATCCCTTAAAGACCAGGCTTCAGCAGTGACACTGTCACGGCTTAAATCAGAAGCAAAGCAGGTGAAGTTAGAAGTATTCTGGAGGGCGAAGTTTTCAGGATTGTCAGTGGTGGTATAGTTTGAATCCATGATCATAAACCGTTGGAGAAAATACTGCTCCGCGCAGTACTAATTAAAGGCTGCTGCTCGTTTCACTCAAGCGCATGCTCAAAGCAGCACGTGCGAAATTACAGCGACATTCGACCGTTCTCACAATTTCGCCCTTTGTACCAGATAACCCTCAGCGCCCATGCGCGATAGGCTTATAGTAGTCGTCCTGCCTGTTTGTCCGTCGTCACAATCTGATTTGGAGGTTACTACGTTTTAATTTCGAGCTAACAATCTGATTTGGAGGTTACTACTTTGTTTTAATTTCGAGCTAATTGTTGAGAAAAAGCTAAGTTTTCAGCTCGAGGTACCAGCTTCTGTGGGTAACGCCCCCTAGCGTCACGTCATAATCATGGAGATTATGGAGACAACGTTTCCGTGTACCATTTTCATTGCTCGCGGTATCCTGATTTTCTTATTCTTATATTATAATCGCTAGTTAGCGTTTAGTAGCGCTGAGGGTTCCCACCTTTAGTACTTCATTATAATTTTGTAGGGATTCGCTCAAAAAATTAAGGGTACAAAAATTCAACTTCAAGTATCTTTTAGAGGCTACCTAGCAAACTCAGCAGCAAGTGTGTGCAATGAGTGATTATACTCGAGAGCCAAACCCTTAACTGTCTTTTAATCTTACATCTGTTCATGAAGCAGCCCTTAGTGATCATAGACTTGCACTGGGGTGCAGTATGAACTAAAGTGGGAGGGGAGGGGGATTAGGATGAGCAAGGCAATTACTTTAGGAAGAATTGATGCTGAGCAGGCAACAAATTTCAGTCCCACTGTTACAATTGTATTATTATTATTATTATTATTATTATTATTATTATTATTATTATTACTATTATTAGTTAAGCGCTATGCACGATCAGGACATCAGATCAGAGAGGATCAAATGCAAATATTGGTGTACAATGCACAAGATAATCAGAGAACTGAGGGGCGTGTGATGCGCATGTGTTAGGTAAGGGGTCGACCTGGTACGGGTCGTACTTAGTACAGTGAGGGATGACATTGACTGCCTGATGGGCATGCATACATAGTGTGACTACTAGTCATTATCGTCTATCTCCACCCAAGTCTACAGACAGGGGGACTAAGAGTTAGTGTGCTTGTCCATATCATATGACGAGCTTTCTCTCCCGGTTGCTTCGTCTTGGAGCGGGTGGGGGAGAGGGGGTCTTGGTTGGAACATCTGCAGGCTTTTTGGGGCCGATTGGTTTTTGAGGCCGGGTGGGGTTGGGGTGCCAGCCACTGAGGCATATGAGCGCTGTTGCTGCACGGGGGTTTGGGATGCTGGCGCTGTGCTACTCGGCGTGGGTGGTGGCTGTGGTGGGGTGGTTGGTGATGGGGTGGTCGGGGCAGATTGCCCTGTTAGCTGGTTTTGGGGGGTGGGATGCACTGCCCGATTCGCTGGTGGGGCTGGGGTTGGCAGGTTGGTTGCCATCTTGTGCTGGTGGCATGAGGACTGGCCAGCACCTTTGGAGTGGGTGGTCGGGTGGTAGTGTGGGGCCTGGTGTGCGGCGCAGGAATTTTCTATTGCGAATGGTGATCCGGCCATTGCTATCCATTTTGACGCCATATTGGTGGTACTGCTTCACTTCTACCACCACTCCGGACTTGTCCCATATTGTCAGGTGGCGACCTGTTTGATTTTGGACAAATACATGGTTGCCTAGGTGCAGTGGTGTGAGGCCTCGGGAGTGTTCATCCCAGCGCTTGTTGGCCATGATGCTGCGGCTGGCCAGGGCTTGGTCCCGCTGTGTGGTCTTCTGGCTAGGTTGGGGCTGCAGTTTGTAAGGGATGGTGGGCAGCAGGTCCCTTGTTGGTCGGCCGAACAGGCATGTGGCGGGTGACATCTTTGTGTCAGGGCTTGGTTCGTTTCGGTACGCCAGTAGTGCCTTATAGAACAATGTCTGTAGGGAGCCACCTGGCCCGGTGTTCCCTGCAATCATGCGTTTGATTGTTTTAACCCCCGTCTCTGCACGGTTGTTTGAGTGGGGGTTATATGCCGAGGTCAGGTGGTGCTGGACGCCCCAGCTGCTGAGCAGCTCCCTGATTGTGTTGGAAGCAAACTATGATCCGCCGTCAGTTGTCAGCGTCGAAGGTATCCCGAACGCAAATGTGTCCCTCAAGGTGTGGGCCAATCCCGTGGCGCCGTTGGTGGCTGGAGAGACGATGGGCCAGCCAGAGTAGCGATCGACCAGCACCAAGTATGCTGCACCTTCGTGATGGAAGAAATCAGCACAAATGTGCTGGAAGGGATACTCTGGCTGTTCTGGCATTGTTGGTGGTATTGCTGCTTGTGAGGGGGCGTTGCCGTTGCAAGCAGCGCACTTGTTCCTGGTGGCGGCAATATCTGGTGGGCGGCGTGCAGGGCATTGAGGTACGTCTGGCGTAGGGACGCAGGGATGACGACTCTTTCTCCTAGGCAGATGACGTCGTCAATGATGGCCATGTCTGCCAAGACCGGGTAGTATGCTCGAATGGCCTGTCTGTCGCTTGGTGGGCCTTCAGCTATGTAGAACATGAGGTCTTGAAGTGCTGGGTCTGCCGTGGTGGCAGTCTGTAGTTGCTCCCAGCTGATGGGGATTGATTATATGGCGCCACAGATGGCCTGAGGTAGGCCGTCGTCGACCTGTATGTCACAGGTGGTATCGGTAGTGCCTCCGGATTTCTCTGGGCAGTTTGGATTGGGCGATGCCTGGTCATCTGGTAGGTGAAGTTTCTGTGGGGATAGACCTGTCGGGTGGCGGGACAGGGCATCACTTGTGTGATTCTTCACCCCTGGAACGTATGCCATCCTGAAGCGGTACCTCAAGGTCTTTTCCTTTAGATTTCGCAGGCGAGGGTTGGGGATGTCCTCGAGGCAGCGATCCCCGAATAGTCTGAGCAGTGGCTTGTGATCCAATGCCACAACTAGGTCACTGCACCCGAGGATGAAGTGTCGTGTACGATCTAGGGCGTCTGCCACAGCCAGGGCCTCGCCTTCCACAGGGGCATATCTGGACTCTGCAGCGTGTGTGAAACGGGATCCCACCAGTGTTATCTGCCACCCGTCTCGGCAGCAGAATGGTTCGCGGGAGGGGCATTGGCAGTGCTTCTGGAGCAGCCAGAAGCCTATCCCTTCCTTTGACCAGTCTGTGGCTAAATATGTAGGGCGGCCCTTGTCGAATATCTGGACTCCGGTTTGTATCTGGTCGCAGATGTGGATCTTTGACGTTTGGAATGCCTCCGCCAGCTGGTCGGTCCATCTGAATGGTGTGGAAGGTTAGAGGAGGGCTCTGAAGTGTTGCATAGCTGCCGTCATTGAGAAGGTTTAGGACACTTGATTGACCAAGCCAAACCATGACCTGATGTCAGTGATGCTGCTTGGGGTGGGGAACTGCATGATGGCTTGCAAGTATTTGCTGGCTGGGCACACCTCAGTTGGGTAGATGGAGAACCCAGCAAACTCCACCGTGTCCTTGGCGAAGCGAAATTTCTAGGGATTGAGGGTGATGCCGTTCACAGCACAGATTTGCAGCCACTCGACCACTTGGTGGAAGGCCTCAGTGATGTCGCTTGACCAAAGCAGGGCATTGTCTATGCATTTGGTCTTCGACATCACACTAGCAATGAGGGCATCATACCTGACTGTGTAGGCATCACCCGAAGCGATGTAGACTTGTGGTGCCGTGCAGTAGCGATACCACCCCCACGGGGTGATAAATGTTGTGAGGTGGCGATCTTCTTCTGCCAGGGCGACCGAATGGTATCCATTCCAGGCATCAAAGATCATCTTCTTTGTCTGGCGAGGGACGGCTCGGGCCTGGTGGAAGGGTGATTGGAAGTGGTGGGTTTCCCTGGTGGCATGGCGGTTGAGGGGCTGAAAGTTGATCGTCCTCCTGAGTGACCCGTTTTTCTTGGTGCAGATCACCATCCTATGGCACCAAGTCACGGGCGTACCCAGGGGGACTCTCTCCAGTACACCCAGGCGGACGTCTCTGTCCAGGCCGGCCTTTACCTCGTCATGCCAGTGGACTGGCACTGGGATTAATGTGTGGAAGGATTTAGGTGTGGCAGTCGGATCGATGCTGAGTGACAGCGGGGGACTGGACATCAGAGGGAGTGGCTGGTGCTCACAAACGTTGAACGCACTTGCTGAGTATAGGTCCAGCAAGTGACGTTCAAGTTTGTGGCGGTTATCGATTGTGCCAGGGAACGGAAGGGTTGTTGGTTTGTCTGGTGGAGGTCCCCTGGTCGGGCAGGAGCATGGTCGCTGCCGGGTGTCCTTTGGTAGTCGAGCCGCGGGTGGTGTCTGAGGTTTGATCTGCAGAGCTGGTGCGGGGTTTGACGTTGACTTGGGGGCTGGCGTTGGTGCTGATGGGCGATTGCTCCTTGTCTGGGTGGAATGCTCTGGTGGCATCTCCTTGCTGCTCGCAGCCGCTGTGTTGAGTGGGAAGGCAGATGATACCAAACCCAGGTCCTGGCACGTTGACAAGCTGAGGTATAGCTTGGAGGCCAGCGGGATGAAGTAAACCATTTTCCTGTCTCCCTCTGTCTGAACTTCACTCGCAGCAGGGCGGCGCCCATAATGGGGAGAGAGTTGCCACTAGCAGATTTCATGGCTAGGCATGCCGGGATCATGTCGCTGCGACGGAGATTGAGGTTGCTCAGTAGGAGTGGACCAGCCAAGCAGCTTTGGCATCCGGTGTCTGCAAGTGCCGTGGTGGACAGGTTGTGTCTCTCCCTCCTCAGTGTGTGCCCATGAGCCTCGAAGTCTGCGGCGTGTGTCGAGACAGTCACGTTAATGTTGGGCTGTGAAGGGGGATCGGCGTTCTACCCAGGTGCCTTCTTTGGAATCCTAAGTCTGGTGGGGTAGTGAGTCCTCCTGCATGGTCAAAATGGTTTCCTGTATGGCGCTCTCCTACTCAGTACCTTGCAAACAGTACTGGGCGTAATGGTTCGGCCTGCTGCATGATGAGCAGATTGAGCTGTATGCCGGGCATTGGTCCCTCCTAATAGCAGTCCGCGCCCTCTCGCCATGCCCCTGGAGCCCACAGAAGCAGCAGCGAGCCTTTGGGTTGGTAAGTGGCTTGGGTGGCTGCTGCCATTTGCTAGGTGTGGATTGGTTCCGTGCGTGTGTCTGCGGGTAGTTTGGCTTAGGGGGTGTGGCCTTACTTTGTAGGTGCTGCTGCTTTTTGTAGCCGCTGGGTATTGCATCCTCGAGATCGATCTCCTCATTGGCGGATGTGCTGCTCGACGTTGGCGTCGTGATCGTGACGGCAGACCTCTTCCCCGCAGCCCTTACCTCCACAAACCTGATCGTTTCCTCGACGGTCATGTGTTGGTTTGGGTCTTTGAGCAGGTCCTCCTGTATGTCGGGGTCTGCTAGCCCGACACAGAGCTGATCGGCCACTCGTTGCTCTCCCTGGTTGTTCACCACATCGCAGCCTGCGCACTTCATGGTGAACATACAGACTTCAGCTTGGCCACGGAGTCTGGCTGCAAATGAGCGGATCGGCTCCCCTCTGTCTTGCACCATCCTGGACAGAGCTACCCGGGCCACCTTGGGGTTCTCCTCCCTGACAGCAAGAGCCTTGATGGCTGCCAGCAGCTCCTCCTCGGTGTGCTCCTCAACTGGTGTGGGGCCGACCATGTTCCGGGTGACATCCCTTCTGAGCTTGGGGTCCAGGCACTCGAGGAATTGGATTGGTATCTCAGCGCCGGCGAGGTGGACAGCAAGGGAGTAGGCCCTTCACCTGGTCAGGAAGTAGTGCCATCTCTCCGTGGTTCCCCCGACCGAGATTTCTGGTCGGCGGACTGGGGTGGGCTTGGCTCTCTTGGCCTGGCTGTGGACCAGCATGTGGCCATTGAGCAATGCTGCTATCACTGCAGGGTCGGTCCCCTCAGCTATAGTATAGGTGCAGCCAGGATAGGGGCATTCCATTGCCATGTTCGAGCGGGAAATAAATAGAGTCAAGTCTTAGCTACCCTCCAGCCAGCACTGCTGCTGGTGAGGTCCCCTAGCTAGTTGCTAAACTCGATGTAGAAGGAGTTCTCTGATTATAGTTAAGCGCTGTGCGCGATCAGGACATCGGATCAGAGAGGATCAAATATTGGTGTACAATGAACAAGATAATCAGAGAACTGAGGGGCGTGTGATGCGCATGTGTTAGGTAAGGGGTCGACCTGGTACGGGTCGTACTTAGTACAGTGAGGGATGACATTGACTGCCTGATGGTCATGCATACATAGTGTGACTACTAGTCATTATCGTCTAATTATTAATTATTATTATTATTATTATTATTATTATTACTATTATTATTACTGCTGTTGTTGTGTTGTTGTACTATTTTTATTGTATTATTATGGTTGTTGTTGTTATTGTTTGAATAAAAAAATCTATCCTATGTTTATAATTCCTTAAAAAGTTTCTTTTTTATTAGTACAAACAACATAGGAATGAGCCTATATTATAAAATATATATATATATACAATAGTAATTGACTATGCCAGAAGTTGATTCAATAACCAAATTTAAAATAGTCAGATGATCAACCGGTCATCTCTGGACAAGTCTGATCACATCAAACCCTGCAATTCAACATCAGATTTTATATTAAATTTGCTATAGCTTCTTTTCTTTTCTGTTTTAGAAAATAAAGCTATAATTCAACATGTTCGTGAAAATACAATTTTAATTTAATGGTATATGTCATATGGCTGCACATCAAGGATGTGGGCACTTGTAGGACTTGAACTACTCTAGCCTTCATGTCTCCTACTCCATATATTTCATATTTGTGATATCCTGTGTACTAAGGACATTCTTTTGTATTGTGGGTGTAGCTACTCCATAACCAAAAAAAAAAAAAAAAAAAAAAAAAAAAAAAAAAAGGAAAAAAAAAAAAAGGAAAAAAATTCCGTATAAAACAAATGGAAGTTTTTTAAAAAAAAATTTTAAAATAAATGGGGAAAAAAAAGCGAGCTAA
>WLWI01002199.1_pt1 | contig 16846 bp, 10 predicted proteins | sample 6701501 | NCBI WGS metagenome assembly WLWI01 (sample SAMN12718690, study PRJNA515312) | sponge metagenome | isolation source: marine sponge | host: Mycale hentscheli | place: New Zealand: South Island, Marlborough, Capsize Point | collected 2014-11-01
TGGTGTCGTCTATTTTTAAGACTGCTAATTCTCGACGCAGGTCCGCACCAACAAGGCTCGCCGTATAGCGGCGACCATCATCGAGAACACAATCAATCACTTCTGAGTCGATCGCTGTACTCAGTGCCGTTAAGATATGACCCGATGGAGAGACGAGTATTCCTGTTTGGTATGACTCCAAGCCACGAATGCCACCTGCTCCGTAGAGTTTCACGACACGGCTTGCAGCATCCACGCTTACCGCTGTGACGTCACCACCCATCGCTCGAATCGAGAAGAGCACGAGAGTAGTGGCCGCCAGTACCGTGCCTACTTGGAGTATTCTTGAGCTCATGGCTGTAGGGTGTTGGGTTCTCAAAGTCATCTGCCTTTTTGCTCACCCTTCTCAAAGTGGAATGTAGCAAATCGGTCGCCGTCATAGTCGACAGTCAGATGAGTTGGCTGCCAGTACGGTCCGCGTTTACCTAGTCCAGTGAAATGTAGGTCGCACGAAGTAGAGGAGGATCCAAGAAAAAATGTCACGTGTGAAACATTTCCAAATTCATCAATAAAAAATCGAGACCGACAACTACTTGTTGTCAGTTCAAGAACATCAGCCAACTGGTTTGTGGATGTTGAATAAAGAGGTTGCTGCCCCCAATAAGTGATACGCCCATCAGTATTCTGCGCACCTTTTTTCAGTAGGCGTCGCCACGTTGTTAATGCCGCTAGCATTCCGCCTGATCCTGGAGGGCTTGAGTCAAACCCAGCTTCTGCAGAGAGGCCTGCATCGGCAGCAGTTTGTTCCCAACGAGATATTCCGGTTGGAAGAGAAATTGTTGCTGACTGGTCATCCAGTTCAATCTCAAAAGAGCCGCCGGCTGCCAGCTGTCCTTGGTATCGCCATGATGTTTCTTGTTTTTCAGACGCTGATTTTCTGCGTTGGAGAACATCACGAACCCGTTGGAGTTCGATTCTGTTGAAATGAAAGTTGGCGTAGCCAAAACGAGGTTCATAGAGTTTTCGAATTAATTCTGGAAGGTCTTCCGGGTCAGGGGCCAAAGGGTTTGGCTTGGGTTTTGGGCTGTCGCCAGGTTTGTTTTCTGACGGGGGGGCTCGACGTCCAGCCATCAGTTCATTGAGCATTGCGGGTGTGTGAACTCCAGCTAGCTCAACAAATATTTCACTTGGTCTTCCGGCCCTTCGGAAGACCACTGGGATTCGCCAACCAGCTGGCAGGGTCCCAAGAATGTTTTTGAAAGCATTGACGCTGCGGACACTTCGCCCTGCCAATTCAATGATCTCGTCATCGATTCGCAGCCCTTTCCGCCATGTATCTGAAGATTCAAGGATATCGGAGACAACAACTCGTCCATCAGCACTTGTCGCAACGGTTGCCCCAAGGGTTGCATGGTCTGCGAGATGGCCACTCTTAAGAATCCCTAGGAAATTTTGAACCTGATTGGAAGAAATTGCATAGCCTGCTCCGACGTTAATTCTTCCACGTTTTTCAAATGAAGCACGGCCGTTAATACCAATTAGTTCTCCACGTGCATTAAAGAGCCCTCCGCCTGAATTGCCTGGATTGATAGCGGCATCGACCTGAAGACAATCGGCGTATTCGAGAAGAGTGCCGGCTGGAAATTGATAGCGATGCACCCCCGAAACGATGCCTGCACTTACGGAGGGCTGGAGGTTGGTGGCTAGTAAAAAAGGATTTCCAATGGTGTAGCAGGCATCGCCGACAGAAACGATGTCGCTGTCACCGATAGGGGCGTAGGGAAAGGCGTCTTTTCCAATCAATTTAATAACTGCAAGATCGCCCGTCGGATCCAGGCCCACGAGGACGGCCTCGTAGAGTTTCCCATCGTTGAGCCCACACCGCATGGCAATTCCAGCTGGCTGGACGACGTGAAAGTTTGTGAGGGCGTATCCGTCAGGACTAATAAGCACGCCAGAGCCTCCACCGGAACTACCGGCAAAAACTGATACCGAAGTTTTTGCAGCGATTTCAATTACGCGGATCCGTTCTTGCTGAGTAGAAAGAACTTCTGGGAGCGTGTCGTTGTTGCCGGCAGAAAATACTACCGGGCATGCAGTTGCCAGAAGTGGTATCAGTATCACTATGATGACACGACGACCTGTTTCTTTCGTAACGGTTCGATTATGAATTGCTTGCATGTTGATTTACCGCTCGATTCTCGGGTTCTTGATTTGAATCGGGCCACTGAGCAAAGAAGCCACAGTCTTTTTATCTGTGCCGTTCAGAGGTTTCTTTAAAAAGTCAACAATAATTTTTAGCTGTTTGCCGCCGTCAAGAGCAATGTCGACAGAGAGAGGCTGATTGCCGATATCTCCCTCTTCTGAGTTTCCGAGCACGGTTTGAAAAACTTCAGAATTGTCAATCTGAATCATGACCGCTGTTGGTGAGACAGAATTTTTGGCTAGCGAAAAACTTGCTTGAAAACGGCGCGAGTCGTCGGGGACAGTCCATGTTATTTCGGTTCGAGGATGAATAAGTAGTGCCGGAACTGATGCGTCTTGATTTTCACCATCGGGTGTCATGATGCTTCTTGGTGCGAAGTACTGTAAAAGTGTTGCATCGCCTGCAAGTCCACCGAAATAGGGGTCAGTTCTCGAGTTTGCTGGTGGCCTTCGGGTAAGGTCAATGTGTCGTCCGAAGGTGTAATCGATCGATGATAGGGCATCTGCTGGCAGGGTAATGACAAAGTCATCTTCTGTTGATGCCATCGTAATCTCCCAACAAAGCAGGTCATCATTCCATCTTATTTTACGGCACTTCATTTCACCTTGTGGTGAACGTAATAGAATGTCGAGCGCGTTGGGCTCTATATCTTTCCCTGGCTTTTCTCCAGGTCGCAACCAACAGATTCCAAAAATTTTGCTTCGCTTGACCGGAATGCTTTCACCATCGAGAAGCACTACAACATTTTCTGGTGTGATTTGAGTGATTGCACATTCAATAAATTGCCAGGCAGTATCACGCTTGATGGCAATGATGTCGGCTGCTGGGTTTTCAGGGAGTTCCGAAAGCCATTTATATGTGTCCGGTGAACCTGACTGGGATTCTTTAAAAGCAATCCAATGGACAGTGTCTCGTGGTACTTTAAGAGTACGGTCTCCAATTGATAGAAAAGCCGTTGAGTCATCTGTTGAAATGGTATCTGCTCTTACATAAGAACCATCAACAAGCCCAATCATGAATTTGTTCGCGTTAGTCGAGCGTGCCGGTACAGTTATTTTACGGACAGAAGGTATCTTGAAAGTGCTTGTCGAAACAGGACTTTTTGACGTGTCGGAAACAGTGATGTTTTCGTCGTCTAGATGCACAAGTGTTCCTCGGGAAATGTCTCCGTTTGAGAGAGTGACAGTGACGTCTTGTTTTGGAGGGTTTTCTTGGGCAGGGGTCAGACGAGGTGCCCAGAGTGCGAAGAGGACAACGACGCCTGTCAGGAGGCAGGGTTGAGCGGTCCAGGCTTTGCCGCAGATGTGGCTGCCGGGTTGTCGCTGTTTGACCGACTCGTGTTTTGGGGGAACAAGGACTGCCACTTCATTTCTTCCGTTCGTCTTATGGCTTGCCCGTTGCAAGTCGCTTGAAGTATTGTTCAATCGCCTCTCGGTAGTGCGCTGGATAGTCTCTGCCAATTTGCTGCAAGGCGTCTTCCCTCTCACGGGGTGGGAGGTCGCCCCACTCCTCAGTTTCACCGAGTCCCCGTTTTTTTACTTCACCTCGGCCTTTCCCACCAGCGAGTTGGCTGTCTTCCATCGGCCGGCCATCGGACATGCTGCCACCAGAACTGCCTGCACCTCCGGAAGCCTGCTGTTTTTTTTGCTCTTCGAGTTTCTTGATTAGTTTGTCGAGTGAATCAATGACTCCACTTTGGACGGCCTGTACTCCAGGCCCCGCATGCCCAAGTTCAAGTCGTCGTGTTACGTCTCTCATTCGCCGAGAAATGTGGTCGAGAGAATCTTCTTTGAGAGAGGTTATGTCGGTTTCCAGGAGCAAGGCAAGTTGTCGATACCGAACGGGGAGCTCTTTTTCTCTTTCAAGTAGTTTGGTGACGCTCTGTGCAGCCTCCTCTATTCGCAGGAGCCAATATTCACAGGCAGCCTTGCAGAAAAGTAAAGTCGTGGGGTCGACACTAGAGTCGAGGGGTAGATTTTCGAGGAGCAGTGCCGCCTCATCGTAACGGCCAAGCCGGATTAACTTCCGGGCAGTCCACAAGCGGATCGTCTCAGTAGCAAATGGATTGTTTTCAGTCTGCGTGAGATTCTCTTTTAGGCGGATGATTTCAATGGGAGGCATGGACGAGAGGTCAGTAAGCAATCCTTGGTGTTGTTTCTCAACAGCGCAGATGATCCGCATAAGATAGTCAAGAGTGTCCACGCCATTGCGTGGTCTAGTCGATGCCAGAGTCGCTCTTTTCTGGCTGGTTTCCATTTGGTCCGAAAGCCATCTTTCTAGTCGCTTGGTGTTTTCCGTCTCGCTTGGTTGGCTCCAACTGGCTCTTCGTGCAAGCTCGTCCTGCGGAGAAAGGTTTTCGGAGGAATCTCTGGAAATCGGTGTTTCCTCTGCACGCAAATGTGCTGGAGACGTCACAACAAGACAGGTGCAAAGACAGGCAATTGCTACAGAGAGTCGAGTTGTGTTCATTCGTTGCAAAGTGTTACCTCCTGAGGGGCTCAGGACGTGGAGTGTTTTCATGTTATTGTTCGAGCAGAGAAAAAGCTTCGTCAGAGTATACTCCGAGAGATGTTTTCGATTACTCAGTGCGGCCGGTTGCGATATCGTGGGCAGCACGCTCGACTCGCTCCTGCCGATGCGCCAGCCTTCCAAGTGCCTCAATTAATTCGGTCTCTGAAGCCTGTTCGGTCCCCTCGTTGAGTAGGTCGGAAAACCGAGATGTTCTTCCATTTACCCGTGTTTGGAGAATTCGCAGCATCTTAAGTTCAGCGATTTTGTCTACAAGTGGCTGCTCGCCGGGTTTTGCCGGTCGACCACGAGCCTGTCCCTGCTCCTGCCTGTCCTGTTGCTCGCGCTCTGCTCGCTCGAGTGCTGAGAGGAGTTCTTCCAGGCTGGCCACCAAGCCTTCAACAATGCCTTGCGTGAATGAACCGTAGTCACTTCTCTTGAGCCGATCTGCTGCCAATGAGGAGTCTTCTCTGATCTGCTGAAGGGCTTCTGGTATTGCTACCGCCGAGCCATCATCGCGGACAAGTGTCAATGCCCGCGTGATGTTTGCAGTAATCACATTTTGTTCAGATCCAAGCCGAGTGGATTCAAGTTCTCGTTCTCGTTTACTTCTTGCGACCGCCGCATTCGAGAGTTGCTCGACACCCCGGAGAATCATTCGTTCTGCCCGTAGCATGTCTCGGATTCGTGCCTCGAGCTTGACCAAGAGACGCTCAATCTCTTCTTCGCGGAGTTGTCGAAGGATTTCTTCAAGTTCCGCTCGAGCGGCCTCTAATTCGGCTAATGCTTTTTCCTGCTCTTTCCGTGCGGCTTCTGGCTCAACAGCATCAAGTTTCTCCATCGCTTCCTGCATCCGTGAACGGGCCGCCTCAAGCCGTCTATTTGTTCGGTCTGCCCGAGAAACTTCATCATTTCCTTGGGGTTCCTGTTGGTCACTTTTCTCTTCACCTGAGTCACTGCCTTGATCAGGTGAACTGCTATTCTCGCCCCCCTGCTCTTCGGATGATTCATTTGAAGAACCATCCTTTGCTGATTCTGATTGTGGCTTGTCGTCCGAATCACTTTTGGATTTTATGCCCGCTGCGTTGGCTGACTCTTGACGAAAAGCGTCGACATCCTCAGCCAATGACTGAGTATCATCTTCAAGAGTATTTTGTTTCTTTGCTATTTCGTCAGGGTTGCCTCCGGCTTCCGTTGTTCCCTCAAGGCCCATTTGTCGAGCAATAAGATTGTTTATTCGTCCAAGGAACTCTTTCACTTTTTTCTTCGAGTCAGTGACTGTTTTTCTGTTTTCTCCAGACTCAAGCACGGCAAGTAACTCGCGCAGGCGGTCGATGGCAGCATCCTGGCCAGTACCTGCTTTCAGCAGCTGACCCTTTTCCAGCAGTTCAACAATTGTATCGAGACGATCAGTCACCTCAAGTTCTCTTGCTTGCTCGAATGCTGAACGAAGAGTAGTCGCTCTACGTGGATCAGTTGTGTCAAGAAGGTCTGCGAGGCGAAGGAAGGTTGCCTCCAGTTCTCGCATTCGATTACTGAGTGCACGCTCCCTTTCGGCAAGTTGTGAGTTTAATGGCGGTGAGACAGTTTGTGCCCATCCCGGTGATACAGTAGTGATTGTTATACCTACACCTACAAGAAGGCATCGTGTGAAAGCAGAGTTCACAAAAGATAGCCGGCCGGTGTTATATTGGATATGTATCAGCATGTGGGGAAATCGCCTTACAGTCCCTTCAGCACGTCAAGGGCACGTTGTTTTTGTTGCTTACTTGTTTCTCCACGAATCGACTGCTGTTGCTCGATAAGAGTACGGAGAGAATCAATGACTTCATTATACGTCTCCAACTCAATCATTTTATCAAGCACAGACCGCATGCGATCAAGGCAGGTGTCAGCCATCTGAATGAGGCGATTTGCGTCTCTTGGTTGGTCCGAATCGTAGACGGCCAGGCGTAATTGCTCGATTGGTCCACTTACAATTTTTTCAAGCGGCGTTGCGATCTGGTGTAGCAGACGTTCCTCGATCGGTGGAGTAAGAAGACGATTGTTGAATAATTCATCCGAGATATCTCGGAATGATGCTGCGATCTCGCTGGTTTCTCCATTCGCCCTGGCAGTCGCTTCAGCAAGTTGGGATGTTGTGGTCTCGTTGTCTGCTTCCTTTGCTGCGACGTCGGTTACTACTCGGTCCCGTTTCTGCTGAAAATCTGCAATCAGGCTCTCGAATCGGCGACGGAGAATGACTTCTCTGGCCTCGAGCATCGCCAGGAGAACCTCTGGTGAAACAACACGGAGTCGCCAGGGTTCTGTAGTACTTGTTTGGGGACCACCGGCAAGACCACACTGATCTTTTGCAGTGACGAGTAGTTCCAATTCATCACCCACTTTGGCGGGGAGTGATGCCAATTCAATGCGGGGTGATGCCTCTTTGACAAGATCAAGTACGGTAGATGATTGGGTGGCGAGTGAAATCGATGTCTGCTGTAGTTCGGTGACATTTGGGTCAGTAGCAGTGTCTGTGCTTGTGGTGCGCCGAAGAGAGACCGTTGCCTCTGCAAGTCCATGATCATCTTGAATCCTGCCTGTAATCGGAATGGCTGCAGAGGTTGTAATTACTGATGAGATGCCATCGGGAGTGACTTCAATTTCTGGAGGCAGGTCCGGCCGAGAGAGTAGTTGAAAGCGAATGGGCTTCTGGTTTGTAATACCAGTAGTATCTGTGAACTCAATATCCAAGATGCAGTCGTTGAGTACTGGGCCGAGTGTCCCGGAGAGGCGTCGTGGTTGTTTATCGAGAGAAATGTTTTGGCTTGATGTTTCTGCTGACTCAGTTGTGAGCTGTGCGACAAGAGATTCCTTTTCCATAGTCTGGGCGTCCGAGGATTGTGTGCCCGTTGTGACGCCCTGTGGTGCCGATGGTATAGGAATTGAACGGATGGTCGCACTGGATAACGGCTTTGATGATTCGGCGGTGATCGAAAGAGTGGAGCCCGCCGGCACTTCGACAAGACGAGTTGCAGCCAGGGGTCTTGGCGTACCACCGATGTACTTAGGCGGAGTGATTTGCAGGTTAATTTTGGCTAATGATGGAGGCTCTACGACGTCGAGACGCAAGTCACGAAGCCTGCCATCACCTCCGCGAACCTCAATGGCCAGATCCTCTTTTGGTTTCTTAATGATGTACGTAAATAGTTGGCTCTTCTCTTCGGAAGTGCCGCGAGTCCCCATGCGGTGAGTCGTCCAGCTGTCTTTTCCTCGGTGTTGTAATTCAACAAATTTGGGTAATTGTCCGGTGGATCGAGCCGTCACAAGAATTTCAACATTCGCTCCCCGGGCGACTCTTCGAACACCATTTGGAAAGCCGGCGATCGAAAGAGTAACCTGCCGTGGCCAGGGGGTGTCACTTAACAGCAGCATCCGTTGCGCCCATGTCTCGCGAACAGTCGGTAGGAGAACGAGCACGGCAGCCATTGTTCCTACAGAAAAACCACTCAGCCCAGCTTTCCGCAGAAGATGAGTGCGTCTGAAAAGGCGTCCCATCGTGATTCGCTTGATAGATGCAGCAGCAATCGACGTTGTGCGGTCAAGGAGGCTGACGTCAATTGTCGACAAAGTCGATTGCGTTTCACCGAGACGCAGTTCTACTGCTGTCGAAAGACTGTCCTGCAACTCCGGGTGCGTCCGTTCAACAAGTAATGCAAGTTGCTCATCGCGTAATGGCGCACGCAATCTCTTGATGAGACGGTTTAGAACAATTGTACCAACCCAAAGGCAAAGTGTTCCTGTAGCCAGGAGCCGCACCACTGGCGGAGGTTCAATAAGCCAGTCCAGCAGGAGCGTGCTCCAGAACCACGCCGCTATCGATAGCCCAATAAGTGAAATCGCTTCAATGAAAATCCATCGCCGAGCCCGTTTCCGTATTCGCTTGAGAAACTGAGAAAGCTTGTAGTCGTTTGTTGACCCATTCATCTTGCTGCGCAAATATTTTCCAGTTTCTGGTTCTGTTTTCAGTGGAATACTTGAAGCAATCATAATAAGTAACTCTGAAGCCAGTCTGCTGGCAAATAGCCTAAGCGAGTTTTGCCAATCTCCGAAGAATCCATTCACTGCAAAGGAGAAAAATCCCAATACCCAGTAAAAAAGTGTTCAAGGTTTTTTTGAATATTTTGTCATTTTCGCCAGTTTCATATTCTTTACGAGAGCGGTCTTCAAGCGAGTTGACCATCTTTGTGACATCTGCCGTGTTCATTGTTGTTCCAGCTGGAAACCAGGTGGAGCCACCTGTAGTCATAGCGACTTGACTTAAAATCTCTCGCTCAAGTTTTGGGTGGGCCAGTTCACGGTCTGGTAATGTTGCTTGAATTCGACGAATGGTCCGGTCATTTTGGTTGCCATCAATAGTGAGGACGATTTGCCAGCTACCTTCACTGGATACGACGAAACTGCCTTGGAGACCACCAGCTCGAACTGGATCGGAGACAATGGGTACCTGAATACGTTGTCCATCAGGACTGATTACTTGGATTTCGGGTTGAATGTCATCCGAAGTGTCCATGACACGTGCGATAATCGTCTCTCCAACTGGATAACGATCGCGTTCAAGCATGAGTCTGCCTCGACTTGATCCTCGTAGAAGTCGTCCTTTGGCAACGTGCCGCACTGTCTGCGTGACGAGCCGTTCATGAGCGGCTGGATCGACACCACGTATTCTCCAGAGTTCTCCACTCCCTGCATAAAAGACTGTGCCAGATCCGTAGAGTTGGCCCGCAAAATAGATCGGTCCTTCGCGGGTACGACCAAGTCCCTCGTCCCGACCAATTCTGGCATAAACGGTGGCTCCGGGTTTAGCGACCGATGTATCAAAGCACGCGTAGAATCCTGGGAATTCACTCCAGATGGTCTGGCTCGCAATAGGATTTGAGGAGAGCCATAAAAACTCACTGTCGTTGCCATCAGGACTGAAACGGAGTGGTAGTGGATCAATGGCGGAGAGTTGTGGCGTGAGCATGATCTGCTCGCCGCGGCGAAGTTCAACAGGGTGAAGATTTCGAATTGCCTCAAAGCGTCGGTTGGTCAACCAGCTTTCCATATAAACGTTACCAGCGACGAAGAAGAGTCCTCCAGAGTCTTCACTCACCCAACGCTCAAGTCGAGCAGTCGATGCTGGGTCTAATTGTTCCCAGTCGTAGTCAATTGCAACGATAACGTCATATTTATCAAGTGCTTCTCTACTTTCCGGAAAGCTATCAAGAATTTTACGAGCATCCTGCGATATTCCTGACGGTGCCGAATTCAAAAGAACATCGACGGCAAAACTCTGATCTCTCTGGAGTACATTTCTCAAGAAACGATATTCCCGACTCGGTCCACCGGATAAAAGCAATACCTGAGTTTTTGCATCGACAACTTCAATGTCTGCAGCTTCTAAATTATCTCCTGAGCGACTATCCGTTTGTGGAGCAATTACGCGGATTGCAAGTACACGGCTACCCGGATTGTCCAGACCATCCAAGTCAAAACGTACGGCTAAGAGTTCACCATCAGCCGCTAATCGTACTTCAGTTGTGTCTATGATGCGGCCAGCAGGTTCCTTGGAAGAAGCATCGATCATAGTACCTGCTTCAGCTTCAAGAAGTTCAACTTGAGCGATCTCGCCCTCGAGGCCCTGACTCTGGAGATAACCAGTGATACTAAAACTGTCGCCTGGAAAAATACGTGGTGGAGCGAGGAGATCAGCGACACGTACATTTGCAGGCAACCGCTCTGATCCAAGTCCTATAACATGAACCTCGGTCGATGCATTGGCGACCGTAGCTGCCGCTTGTATTGGGTCCACTCCCGCATTATTTCCACCATCCGTGAGGAGGATAATACCAGCAAGTGATTCGTCAGGTTCACGGCGCATGACATTCAGGAGAGCATCGCCGAGTCGTGTTTCTGTTCCCTGTGAGAGCAATTTGTCATGCCATTCCGGGGGGGCGTCCTGTGTCGCGGGACGCCCGGTTGGTTGTGTCTCCTGAGGAAGTAAGACAAGTTTTTCGGAATCGGTTGAAAAACTCCACACCGACACCTCATGCACGTCACGAAGGGAAGTGACAAGGGAGCTGTTGTGAAGAATGTCTTTCGCTACCTTCGCTCGACTCATCTCTCCTGCTGTCTGGTTCGGTGCCGCGTCAACGGGTCCAGTATTTGCAGCCAGCGTCATACTCGCACTTCCGTCAACAAGCACAGCCACTCGGGATGGAAAACTAATTTCATGTTCTGCTGTGCGGCTGATGTCGAGTAAGCCGAGGAGTAATATGATCCACGCAAAGATACGTAGCATCGCCAGAGGCACACCTTTCCAGCGAGGTATTTCAGCAGCGTCAAGGTGATAAATCCACAATACGAATGCTGCCACAGTTGCTACACATGCCACGAGAGCGGGCATGTGCCACCATTCTGAAAAGCTGTCAAGAAGGCCGCTTGAGATACGGTAATCAACATGCTCTGTCACGCAGAATAAAGTGTGCGCTATGGTGTCAGAAAAGTTATGCATCATCGTCAGACTGAAAAGGAAAGGTTTATGATCTCTTGCTTGTTCTGTGGTAGCTCACGGCATAGCCAAGTATTTGTTCACAGACTAAGACGATGAACAAAATGAGTAATAAGGGCCGGACCAGAGATGTACCGCCACGACTCTCATCACGAGGTTCAAGGTCGTTAGCCCTATCGTATAAAAACGGGATGCCGGGTAAGGAGTCAGGCAATTCAGAGAGCGAAACTCGCTCTAGATTGCCTTCGATAGGATTAATGTTGACGGCTGTTACCAGTTCTCGTCGAGCTCCAGAAACAGTTTGCCAGCGAGCTTTGTATGTGCCTGGCTCGTAGGTGTCTTTCATCGCAGTTGCAAGATTGCCGTTTGGATCAATGGATGCAACTTCCTGCACAACACGCTCGTCTGGGGGCAAAATGAAATCAACATCAACTTGATCAATGCCTTGTTGTAGGGTAATCGTGATGGGCTGCCCGACCAGAACTGCGTCTTGTTCGCGCTGGAGTCTGGCAAGGTGCCTTTCAAGTTCGAGCATGACGACAACCCAGCTCGGGTTATTTCTTGCCCAATTATTCCATGTCGGTGCAGCTGTCGAGAGGAATGCGACTCCCATGCCTTCACCGAATGGCTTCTCAACAGCAAAAAATGCTTTATTCCTAAGGGATAAAAGTCGACGAAGGCCGGTGCCGGCTGGAGCCTGAAACGAACGGTCAACCGCCATATAGCGATCAACACCAACAGCATCCAGGAAAGGATTCCGACGACCACTAAGAATAGCGACGATGGGATGTTCTTCAGCAACGATGTCAGGGGCATTTGGGTTTTGTTGGTCCTTCAGAAGATCAACAGCACCAGCTAGCGGAACAGGGAAAATACCTTGCCCGTTACGAAATAGAAATTCATTTATTGATTTATAGTCTGTCTTTGGGCCGACAAAGAAAACGACACCGCCGCCGTTTCTAGCGTAGTCTTCCAGCGGTCTGATTGCCCTTGCATCAAGTCGTGGCACATCAAGAAGCCATATAGAGTCAAAACGTTTGAGTTCGAGTGTTGTAAGGGCACGAGGTTGCTCAATGCGTGGCCGAAGTCCTGTTGCTGCAGTTGCGCCCGGGTTCAGTGCAGTTGCCAGATAAAAGGCATCATCCTCAAGGTTTTTTCGGTCACTGGTTGTAATGAGAAGGACTTCAGCCTCATCGACCGCTTCAACTGCGGCGGTCCGGCGGTTATCTCGTGGCAAGCGGTCCACTGGTAATTCAACTTCAACCGTATGACTACCAGTGTTCTGAAATCGAGACTCAAATCGAACGGTGGCAATGTCACCCGCTGGAATTGAATCTATTTGTACCCCAGGCCGTTCAAGCCGGTCTTCTCGGATCGTCAGAGACACTTGTCGCGAGGGTGATGAAGAGTAGTTACGAACAGTGACTTCCCATGGGAGCAGGACGTTGGAAACAGGCGTGCCACCAATCATTTCAATGCGTTCGACAGTAAGATTTGATCTTGGCAGGTTTTTCAAAAATTCTGTGTCAGATTCAGTTGTTGCTGTATCGACGATGTGAATTTCTATTCCTGTGTCCGCCAGTGGTTTTAATACGTCGGCAATGTCTTCAGAAGCACGCCAGTCGTTGCTTCTCAGGTCAGTTATGAGCCAGAGAACACCAGATCCGTCATCTCCGGCAAACAGTGGTGCAATGTTTCGGAGTCCTGGAACAATTTCTGTTGTGGTGGCTGAAGTTCGGATCTTTTGAACATCAGTACGCACAGAGTCAAGGTTTTGTGGTGTAACCGCCTCCGCATAGATGTCAAAAAGTTGCTCGTCGGTGGCCGCTCCGGCGGTGTTATCTGAATCGCCAGAGAAGGTTCGTTGAAGTCGAGAAAGACGGCCAAGAGAAAAGTCCTGCTGGCCAGGTGTTGCTGCGAGTTCTTCAAGCAAACGCTCTACCATCTTGCGGCCGCGGCTCATCGCGGTCGTCGCAGGTAAGTCAGATGATTCACCAATGCCAAACACTTCACCCATGGAGTAGCTGTCGTCGAGCAGAACGACGTGTCTTGTTCGGTTGCCCCCGAGTACACCACCGAGATTTTTATCCCAGCGAGGCTGTGCAAATAGCAGAGCAAGGCCCACGATTGCCAGAATTCTGAGCAGGAGCAGCAGTAGCTGCTTTAAAAGAATACGAGTGCGATACTTCCGTTGGCTCGCAAGGAGAAACTCCATTGCTGGCCAGCGGACGACTCGATGTCGTAGCAGATTTATAAGATGGATAATTACTGGTGCTGCCGCAAACGGCAGCCCCCACCACAGTAACGTCATGAAGTCAAATGTTGGCATCGGTATGACTTTTTTTCACTGTGGAGAATCAAAAAATAAGAAAATCTGAACTACGATCTTCCGCGTGTTCTGGAGCGTCGAGACAGAAAATTAACAAGAGTCTTATCAACCGCCTGACTTGTTCTTGTGAGTTGATAGTCGCATTGAGACGCAGCCGAACGATTCCGCACTTCTGCAAGAAATTTTTCCATCGCCTCAATATATCCATCTCGTAAAGCACGCGGATTGCAACTGATTTCTCCGCCTGCCTCAAGCCCCTCAAAGCGGGTCGGACCATCGAAAGGAAAGTCAATTTCGTCGTCGTCGAGTATGTGACAGATAGCAACATCATGGCCTCTCTGTCTCAGAATCTGCAGTCCTTTGCAGAGAGCATCCCTATCGCCGAATAAGTCAGAGAAAATTATCACCAATCCTCGCCGTGGCAAATTCTCTGCAAGGTTTCGCAGGACAGCATGAAAATCGGAGTTGTGCCGCTGACGAGGTTTTTCAAAGCCTGCAATAAGGCTGTTGAGGTGAGAGCGATTTGTTCTTGGTGGAACATTGGTTCGAATCTGTTCATCAAAAACAGACGCACCAACGGCATCACCTTGGGAAAGTCCAAGCCAGGCAAGGCTGGCTGCCAGTGTGGCTGCATAGTCGTACTTTGTTAATCCCGGGGCCTGATCAAAACGCGGCGGGATGTAGTCCATGCTCGCAGAGCCATCAACAAGAAGAAACAGCCGAAGGTTCGTCTCGTTCTCGTATTCCTTGACGTAGAACCTGTCTTGCCGTCCCCAGACCTTCCAGTCGACGCGTCTGAGGTCATCTCCTCGTGTGTATTCACGGTGCTGAAGAAACTCGACGGAGTTTCCCTTGTAAGGGCTTTTATGCATCCCCGCAAGAACTCCTTCGACAACGGCCTGAGCTCTGAGGTCAAGCCGCCCGATACGAGCGAGCACCTCAGGAGGCAAATATTGTTTGGAAGCGGGGGTCACGCGTGAGTTCATCCTCGTGTGCGGGGGTTGTCTCGATAAGTTGCCTAATGATTGAGTCTGCCGTGACACCCTCACTCTCTGCCGCAAAGCCGACGACAATTCGGTGTCGAAGTACCGGTGCGGCGAGAGCTTGAACGTCCTCAATGGTCACATGTGATCTTCCTTGAAGAAGGGCTCTCGCCTTGCAGCCAAGAATTAAATATTGAACTGCACGAGGGCCAGCGCCCCACGCAAGTTGATCAGATACAAAGTCTGGAACGCCATCACCACCGACACGTGTTTGCCGAACGATCGCAATTGCATAGCGTGCTATATGGTCACTGAGGGGAACTTCCCGGACACTTTTTTGAAGAGCAATAATTTCTGATGCCGTGAGTATTGGTTCGATGTCAGCTGTTGCTGTTCCGGTTGTTCTCTGAGCAATCTCAAATTCCTCTGAAAATGATGGGTACTGGACGAAAACCTTGAACATAAAACGATCCTGCTGTGCTTCTGGCAATGGATAGGTGCCTTCTTGCTCAATCGGGTTTTGTGTTGCAAGAACAAAAAAGGGATCGGACAGTTGATGTTGCGTGCGACCAACGCTGACCTGCCGCTCCTGCATGGCTTCGAGTAGTGCAGACTGTGTTTTTGGAGGTGTTCGATTTATCTCATCGGCAAGGATCACGTTTGAGAACAATGGCCCCTCAATGAAACGCAGGTTCCGGGTTCCACTGCTTCGGTCTTCTTCAAGTACCTCTGTCCCAATGATGTCAGCCGGCATGAGATCAGGTGTAAATTGTATTCTACTGAAGGCCAGGTCGAGGCTTCTGGCAAGTGTGCTGATGAGCAGTGTTTTTGCGAGCCCGGGAACCCCTTCCAGCAAGCAGTGTCCCTGAGAAAAAAGACAGATAAGTAATTCATCAATTACTTGCTGTTGGCCAACAATCACTCGAGAAAGTTGATCAACAATCTTTTCGTGAGCCTCGTGTAGTCTGTCGGTGGTTGGCGGAACTTGAGATTCGGACTGCATTCACGGCTCCAGAAACATTTTTGAGGGTTGTGGTTGTGTTGGGACAGAACAATCGATCATTAGATGATACCTCCTTTGGGCCGGTGCAACCAACTGCATGAGTGTGACTCATGGGTCGGTACCGCACGATTTCCGTAAGGAGCCCGTTAACGCTGGTAGATCGGCAGCATCCCATTGTTTAGTTGGAGAATGGTGAGATTTGTGGCAGTCGTGTAGACGGGCCCAATGTATCCCTGCTGCCAGAAAACTCCTGCACGATCTTTTGTTGCCTCGGCAACCAAGCGTTTTTCGATTTGCCGACGATACTCAGACCACTTCTGGCCACCTTCGCGATACATTACCTGTGAATAATAGTAGTGGGCGTAGTGCCAGTGGCCAAAGCCATTATTTGCAATGTTTCCCAGATGCTTTTCCGCATAGGTCAGCATACGCGGGACATGAGTATCATCGTATTCGCCAGCGTTGAATAAGCATGCAATAGCTGCTGCAGAAATCGCTGGTCGCCCTCCTCCTCCTTTTGAGCTGTATTGCACGCCACCATCTGGCATGGTGCACTTGTGGATGTACGCAATGGCACGATCGATTATCTCCCGGGGAACCGGAATACCTGCATTCCGACAACCGCGGAGCCCCTGTACTTGTGTGATTGTTGTTGACCCCTCGTCGAAGTCATTTCCATCCTTTGCACTTACATACCCCCAGCCCCCATCTTTTGTCTGTGCTCGCCCCGAAAATTCGACAGCCTTCTCAAGAACTTGAATCAGTTCACTTCGTCGAGCAAGGTCCTCTTCTTCACCGAGGACCTGAGACAGGTAGAGCATTGAAAATCCATGGCCGTAGGTGTAGCGGTCGTCTGTTTTTGGGTCACCGATGAGTCCGTTCGGCCGTGAGCGACTTATGAGATAGTCCACAGCCTGGGCGATTGAGTCAGCATATTTCCCTTGTGTGGGCGTAGAGCCTTCGAGAAGCAGAGCCGTTCCGGCAAGGGCCGTCATCGCCGTAGGGTACCGGCCTTCATTGGCTGTCCAGTTACCTCGTCGCGACTGATTTGCCACGAGCCAGTCAAGACCGCCCGATACAGCCTCGTTTGCATCGATTGACGCCGCTTCCGCGCGATGGAACTGCCAGAGGATGCCTGGTTGAGCAAAGGCAATAAAAAGTGAAATGACGATTGTGAATGACGCAAGCCTCTGGTTGGCACGTCGCCCTAATCCTCTAGGCAGGTTTTCATTCATGAAGGCACGTCTCTCGTGATGGACCATTCAGATATTGCTTTGGTGTTTGGGATATCGTTTCGATGGAC
>WLWI01002200.1_pt1 | contig 16838 bp, 9 predicted proteins | sample 6701501 | NCBI WGS metagenome assembly WLWI01 (sample SAMN12718690, study PRJNA515312) | sponge metagenome | isolation source: marine sponge | host: Mycale hentscheli | place: New Zealand: South Island, Marlborough, Capsize Point | collected 2014-11-01
TGGTGCCGCTTTTTTGCTTGCCCTTGTTTGACGTTCGCAATTAAACTACTCTCCTGTAGTTCGTGGCGTTGTTCCTTGACTGCCTCTTTTTGCCGGACTTGCGTCTTTGCTTTTTCTAACGACAGTGTTTCGTCCATTTGTAGCTTGTCAGACAACGCTTTGTCACGGATTCCCACCACGATCCTGTCTCTTAGCATTTCCTCTTTCAGAGCTCCGTACTCGCACGTTTCGACGAGGTTATATAGGCAGGTAATGTACTGTTCCGCGCTCTCTCCTTCGGCTTGGTCCCTCCTGTTGAACTTAGCCCGCTCGAAGATGATGTTTCTCCGAATCTTGAAGTAAGCGTCGAATTTTGTAGTCTGCCTTTTCGTCTTCTTTGATGTCCGTTGAAGCCAGGACATCTTCAGAGTCCTCTCCCATGCAGTAGAGCAGCGTACATACTCGTCTAGGACCGTCTTCTTTGTCAAGTCCTGTTGCGGTGAGATACTGAATAAATCTCCTCTTCCATTTCGGCTACTCATTCGGTCGTTTGAAGTCGAACGGACCTGGAGTATCGAATGAAGCTCTAGTTGATGCTCTACTCATTGCGCTATTTCTTTCGGCGTTTCAATTCAGCTGAATCCAACCGCTGGCACTATGTAATATATACTGTTGTAGCTTTACAACTGTAGCGTAGCGCTCTTAGTTCTTTACTTGTTCACTCTTTTAGCCCAGAGGTAAGACTGGTTATTATTACACATACACAGACATAAATACACAACATTCAGTGTCAATCAATGGACAGGTGACAAGTGTTAATTAGTGATGACATAATCGTGAATGGTTGACAAGGTTACTAATGGCTTGTTGTGACAACGTCTAGGAGACTGTCTGATCATGCTACACAACCTAGCCAAATTGAGTAAGCAAAAAGGCCTTCTTTGAAAAGAAGTCTTGGGGTGGTTTAAATCAGAAATCCCTCAAGTGGCTTCAGAACCTGATCAAATTTTAAGCATAGTATTTTGTCAGACAGCACAGACCATAACCCGATTGTTCACCTCACCATTCAACCTGTCATTCAACCAAGCGAAGTTTTTATAATGTTTCTATCCAACATCTCCCCAAAGCCCAAATCTTGTGACTAATCAGACATATCGAACTCTAGACCCATCTCATGATTATTCCTAATCTCCAGAGTACTAGAGTGGCAAGTCTACAATGTTTTGATGAATCATTACTGTTGTCACGGCTTCTATCTCCCAACCATTACGGCTTCTGCCCTGGCTCTTCCACAGAAGAGGATATGCAGTGTTATCAGTGATAAGGTATCTCTTCAAACTCTAACACGTGGCAACAGCTTAGCTTGCATCTTTCTTGATGTGAGCAAAGCTTTTGACTCTTTACCTCACCACTTGATCATAGTGAGTCTGGCCAAAGGTGGAATCTGCAGGAGCTGGAGGAGAACACCACTTGCTTACTTAGTGATGTGGCTATTAAGCCTCTCCAGTCTTTCAAATATCTGGGCATCAACATCACTTCTGATCTCTCCTGGTCCTTTCACATTGACAAGACCTGCAATTGAGCCAAACAATTGTTGGGCATTATATCTCGGCAATTCTATCTATTAGGACACTTTGAGTTTAGTATGTGGTGAATGAGGACACAGATTTCATGTACAAAGAAAGAACTGGAAGGATGTAGCTACACCTGAGCCATATTATTTTAGAATGAGATTAAAAGGGAATTTTAGAAGAAAATTGTTTTCAACATTTTATATTCTTGTATTAGAACTACTCACAGATGTCATTCTTAAGCATTATGCAATAATTGAATAGCTATTTCATTAATTATTTTATTAATTATTTATTTACTTATTCATTGGTTGTTAGCTTTATGTTTACCCATTGATATTACTATTAGAGTTTGCTTTCCACATATTTATTGTAACAAATTCTGTCTTACTATAGCTACATGGCATATCTTTTAAAATTTCAATAGCTGGTACCTCACTACAAGAGATCAGACCACTAAAAAAAAAAGGTACATATAAATTTATTTTCTCCAGACAATCAGGGCCATGACTCTACAATCCGCATCAGCACCAATGAGTCCAGTTTGTCACAACTTCACCATCATAAATTACATTGTTGATGTACACCCCATCAGCAAACTGCACTTACCTGCTGTTTGTAATTTTCCCTGCTTTTTCTCTTTTTCCTCTTACTCTTCTTTTTAGTTGTGTAGCTATAGACTTCATGCTGATAAGAACACGGGCAGACTACAGTTGTTTGGGAGTACACTCTGGAAAAACTATTAATGGGAGATTGTGGTGAGGAACCAACTGGAGTAGACTGGGCAAGGTAAGAGATGCAGCATCTAAATGGCTGAGCTACTGCAGCATTTAAGGAGAAGGTCCACAATTTCAACTTGCTCTTTTGGAATGATCCAATCATGAATGTCGCCTTTGACACACCAAACTTCAAGCAGCACAATTTACCTTTATGAGTTGGCTTGATTACACTCAAGATTGACAGTGCCCCCCCCCCCCCCTCTCAATCATCTTATCTCCCTTATCCAGGAAACAAAAGGTGGGCCACTTTCTGGCTTGTATTTTTCCATCCAAGCAAGAGACAATATCATTAGCTAGCAAGCTATTGTATAATTCTATGTTATTTCATTTTTCTTGACTTTCTTTGACTTTTACAAATAGCTAATTAGTTTGAGACACTTAATGTGTCCTATTTCACTTCTGATTACTATTTATATACACTAGCCTAGGAGAAAGAGGAGAAAGATCGTTCAATATCATTAGCAATTAAAGTTTAGAAAAAATATTTCAACAAATGCATTGGATTGGTAAAAATGTCACCATCTGATATAGCTACATCAGTCAGCTTATGGAAACATCTAAAAGATTATTTTAGCACTGTTTGTTTCATAGACTGTAAGTTTCCTCATAGATGTGCGTGAGGACCTGAGGAAGAAGGAAGAAAAGAGATGAAGAGAGAAGAGGAGTACAGAGAAAGAACTTGTAGAACAGAGAAAGAACTCATAGAACTTGTGTGTGTGTATTTAATTTCTATTTAATGTTGCCGTGTTGTGCGTTAATTGGTGTATCATTCAATTTTGTGCGTTATTTTGAACTTATTGTAAGTTGCATGTGTGTGTGGTTTCTGTGTTACCATATTTGGTCATGTTTGCTTTCACTATAAAACTGAGTGTGTGCTTGTGTGAAGTCAGTCCAGTTGGTGTTCGAGTCAGCGTAATATCTGTCCCTTGTTCATATCTTGTCATTGTGCCTGTGTCTTTGTCATTTTGTAAAATTTATAACTTAGATACTTTGACAAATGCAGTGCAAGTCCACTGGTCTCTGGTGGCAGCGAACTTATTCTATTTACTCAGGTATGGAGACATAACAGCCCATTCCCTGAGCGTGCGAGGATCTCTGGCGATTAAAACCCTGGAACCCCACACTGTGGTAATGTTAGCTATATGAACTTAATCTAGATAGCTCGTTTTCTAATAATGCCTGAACACTCAATTGAACAGTACGACAGTTTTGTCACATAATAACAATTGATTGAAATTACATTAATTTAAAGCATTATTTTAGATACACAATAATAACAATACTAGCTATAATTATTTTAATGAATGAATGTTATAGTTAATAATTAGTCAAGTGTAGGCAGCAGATGTTTATCTCTGATGTAGAAGACATACCATCCACTTAGTCAACTCACTGAGCCATGAAAGTTCCTGACAGACTTCATGATGTGTTAGCTGTCTGTCAGGAACTTTCAGTGACCCAAGTGTAGTTCACTGGTATCATGTATTTAGTCTACAGGAGAGATTAACGGATGGATGCTGCTGCTTAGCATGCCATATTCATGGCATGCTTCTTCGTGTTCTAAAAATACAAAAAAAAAAGAACGAAAGGAATCACAGACAATTACCACAATATTATAGCTGTATTGAAATACTACAATCAAGCTGAACGACCCAACCCTTTCAAGCATGACAGAACATGCTGAAAAATTAGGATGCCTTTAGAACCTGTAAAGTTAATGTAATCAAGCGTTTGGTAATTACATTGATAATAAAGAGGGACAATACAAAGGATTATCTCTTTATTTGTTCTGGAGTACAATTGACAAGTGAGCAAAGTGAATGAGATAATACAGGGTTAGCAAATTGAGAATCGGGGATATTTGTTTGTCTATATAAATGTTTGGACATACGTATGTCATTTTGTGGTTTGACTCTCATGTTTTTGTGTTTGCTAGGAGGTTAACCTCGTCCCATACTCCACTAAACACAATATTTTGGTTGTCAATCTTTACTCATATCATCTAAAGAAATTGAACTGTTTGCTGCTTGGAATCCTATACAGGTGCAGTTAAAACTTACAAACTTACCAGAGTTTAATATCTATACGAATTAATGGTGGTGGTAAGTTAATGCATACTTGTCATAGTTGCACACCCTACACAAACTGTTGTTCTTACTTGAAAATTCATTGTCCAATGGTCTAACCATGAAGGTAGTAAGTGTTGTGTTGGTATGTCCAGTGAATAACTATGTGCGAAAGTATTGTGCAATACAGCTACTGCTTAGCTAATGAATAGCGTAAAGTTCTAAGAATTAAATATACTAGTTACCTTTACATGACTTTTTGGCTACTACAGTAGTAAGCATGTCCTAATATAAGGTTAGGTTAAAAAGTATCAGTCAATTCTTACATATGCCTTTTGTTGTTGTTGTTGTTTTTGGTCCTTTTTCTTTAGCCAAACATTTGGGGTGTGTGGTACTATGGCACTGAAATTCCTTTACCTGGTAAATAAAAAAAACTTGACATAGCAGCCAGCTGGAGTTTTCACTTGAAAGAGCGAAATAATTTCACACTTCCTTAGTTTGCTATGTTTGAATTATACAGTTCTTGATGGACCAGCCGTGTAGTTACTGACATGATGCCAAGGAGTGAATGATGCCGCAAGGTTAAAAAATGGAAGGGAGGTTCTTACATTGAAATTGCATGACATAGATATAGGCGTGTGATTATGAGTTGAAGTTTTAGTTACATAGTTTAACATTCTTTTTGGTTGTCCAGTATACCTGGACATCATTATTGACGTAACAATAGTCATTACTTAGTTGTTTCAGTGACCCAGATTCTATAGGCAAATTTACAGTCCTAGGATAAAACATCTGACTTAATATGCAAACATGAAGAGAATAGTATAACAGTACCTTGAAGATTGATGGGAGGTCTTTACTGCATTTGTACAGTTTGGTGGCCTGACATCAATCATATGAATAAAAACACTTCATTAAGTTAATGATAGAATTTTAACTCACAGTTGTACTGAGTTGATAATTTTGAGGTGCGTCCTCTGAAAGATCTATACAGGATACTGGTATTCTTACCACTCCGACACATTTGTGAGTAAGAAATTTTTTCTGCCACACACTTACGGCCAAAATTTGTGTTGAAAGATTATTCTCTGCTATTTCATACTGTAATCAATACAAATATCATACATAGATATTATATAATTAAACTGTTTTACTTATATTTGACTTCTATTCTAGCTATGAAATCTTAGTGAACAGCAATTCGGTCATCTTGAGATTGTTATTGCGTGAATATGACTAAATTAAAAAATAGATAAAAATCATAAGTAGGCTGTTAGGATTAGTTTGCTGAAAACAGGAAATACATTCAACCTCTTTTTTAGAAAAAAAATAGTGGATATATTTTATATATCACAGTGTATAAATTATCAGCTTTCTATAAGCCATTACATTGAAGTGCCTTGTCAAGTGGACTACCGGTATTTGAAGACAAAAATTTTATTCATGTCTAGAATCTCTAGCTTGATTGGAGGAGATTTAAATTAATGACATAGTAACTAACAGCGACTATTACTTCTTAACTGTTACTAGCTACTGATTTTTGTAACAAAATTAAGACTATGTCTAATTACTTACGCTAATGGAAGTGTTGAAATTGGTTATGCTGGATGATGGAACCACCTTTGATGTATATTTAGACTTCAGATCCGGTAATAAGTACGATTTGCAATAAAGTTTGGTTCCCTTCGTGTCCATATTCATTGCCGACACATTGTTTATGGTCAAACAATTGGCAGAGTATGTAAAACTTACACTAATCGATGGCAATTTTACTGCACTACTATGCTCTGTGTTGTTGTTGTTGTTGTGGCCATTCTGCTCTTCTGACTTTGTACTACAAGGAAATTATTAATAGAGATTACAATCATTTTTGAAGGTAAAACAATTGCCCTCTTGCTTGCTAATTGATGCTGCAACATCAGAATTAGGCATGGGCCTTCAAAACTAATTAATTAAGTAGCTAGCAAAAAATCAATCCCATTAGAGCTCCTGTGAAATATCTTTAGATGTAGCTGAGCTATGATATTTAGCTATTGCTTGGTTGCTGACAAAGTCTTCATCAATATCTTCAGAAACATCCGCATCTCTTGAATAACTGTTGATGACCTCACAATTGTCAACTATTGTTGGAGTAGAAAGACATTGTGGTACTGTTTTTCTAGACAACACTGTTAAAAAATCACATTTTCATTATCAACTCGTCAACATTCAACTAGTTGTCATTTGTGGCATTTCATATGGAAATGTGTTCAGTGTCATAACTAAGCAGTTTTAATTCTATGGTGGCATAATATAGGTAAAGCAGACACACATGCACTGCAAATGCTATTAGATAAAAATCATGTATTATTATATAATCAAGATAGTTGAACTAGTATAATACCTTCATCACTTGCACTAGGCTGTGAAATATCAGCAGCTTTAGATACTTCTCGTTCCTTATGGATGCTGGAGGGGTCACATCTATAACAAAACATTTAGCATTATTTGGTACAGTAAATAGTCAATTGCAATATTTTTAAACAATTTTATATTATCACTTATCAACCATGTATTAAATATTATACATTTTACAATTATAAAGGTAGCTAGTTTACAAATCACTATCAGACTAAAAGCTGATGCTATAGCATGTGAATAGGCAACTGCATCTCACCATCAACAATTTGCTGACAAGATGAAATGCTCCCTTGATGCACAATAGCAACAACAAAAGATCAACTATTCTCTTAGGTACCTCCAAATGGTTGTTATTAATTTACTGAAATCTGTGCATTTTCCACTGTATAATACTAGGACAACATTACAGGTAAGCGGTGTCATCAATCAATGATCGAGAATTTATACTATATATAAGAGTGTCATCTAAAAAAACAACTTTTGATTCAAAATTTGTGCCTTAGCTTTTCACATTTCTCTACAATACTACTTTGAATTAAAAGTCTTACTCTAGATTGTCATGGGTGTTATGTTGAAAATCCTTGTTCTCATCTCCAGACTCATCACTATCACCAGTGTGCAAGCCTTGTTATCCACAGCTGTACTATTGGACAACCCTACAAAAAAAAGTGTATGTAATAATTAGTAGTGGTCCATAAGTATATATAAACCTAATAAACTAGACTAGCATGTTCTGAAGTTGAAATAGTTCTTGTATTTCACATTTCAGTCAAAACAGCATGTTACAACATGAAGATACATCACAATGGCTACTTAATTTAGACAAAGTTCTTTTATAAAAGTACCTACTTGTTTTTGTTTTAGTATCTCCTTGTTTCATGTTTAAAATGTTTTTCACTGTATCTATAGTAATGTCTCACTTTCAGAACAAGAAGTATAGTTGATAAGAAGAGTTTTGTATAATATCATATGTAAATAAAATCAAGATATAATGCATACATGAATCATTAACTTCACTTCACAGTTATAAATCTAAAATGCATTATTTAGATAAACCATTAGAGGATATATGTATGCATAATAACATGTATATACGTATTGCAAACATCTCCCAATGACGTACAAATCGTAGGTTTAATGCCCTGAAAGACAAAAGGTTTGCCTTACAAGTTATATTGGTTAATTTAAGTCCACATTTGTTTTACTTGATTGAACTGAGCATTAAAGAAACTATTTTCAGTTTGGATATACAAAGTCAAACAGAAAAAAACAACCAAGAAAAAACAATTGCAATAATAACAAAAATTGAAAAGACTACTTCTTTACCTAAAATCATACCTTCTTCACAGCCATTTTCCTCCACCTCAGTACTCTCTGCACCGTTAGATGTGGATATTTCTCTAGAATAAATAAAATATTGCAATCTGGAATGAGTTTAGTTGTATATACTAATAAATTGCAGTATGCAGTATTGGTTGTTAGAGTTTAGCTTATTCAATTACACACAAAGTAGCTAATTTAGTCACAGATGTGACACAATCTTCATTGTAAAATCATTACTTATTGACTTGCCATGGTATAAAACTTGCTCGTTTCAATGTTGCTTTGTATTTTATTCTAATTGCTGTAAATAAATGAACAGTACTGCAAACACTTATCATGGTAATTATTTGTATTAAAGTTCAGGTTATGCTTACTCAAAGAACTTATAACATTTAAGTCCCACATAGCTATTTACAAGCAATGCTTTTAAAGGTAAGTATATAATGTCGGTTAGAGGTAATATTTTGTGCAGTTAATCTATTATAAAACTAAAAACAATTCAATTGGAATATCAATTAATAATATAGAGTACATAGGGCAAGAATCCTTTGAAATTTTGAAACAAAAAGTAGAGATTCAAAAAAATGTTTGTTGTTGAAGTGTGACGTTAAATGTTTTATAATAGAATTTACAATATACAGAAATTATTGTCTAAAGAACTCACTCTTGACTAGATGTTTTACATGGGGGCACTTGAGGAGGAGAATCAATAGAGCAGCAGTACACTAAACAGAATATAATATTCATTCAGTCATTTTCGGCTGATATAATTATAATAATAGAAGATATTTCTCATTCTAACAGCCAATATGTTAATTAAGACTTAACCCGACTTTTCAACTTCTTGTTCAAGTTCTCTTCAGTGGTCAACTGAGGTCAAACTCTCCATACACGCTGCAACTATATCTACATTCATACTTACTAATTTTTTTTACAGTTATTTATACAAGTCATATTGAGGCTGTGCATATTTTTAATAACAAATTATCCATGATATGCACCATACAGGGCCAAATATCTGTTGCCACATAGGAAATACTTTACAGTAAACAGAATGTGGCTTCAAGGCAATATCTCTCCTTCACCAGTGTTCATTGCTATCACATTGGGTTATTATATTCCCTTAGGCTATATCAATGTTCACTGCACTAGAAACTCTATGGTATTCGCGGATGAACAGAATTTGTTATTCGTTAGATACAGTAGAATGTCGCTCATCTGATTGGCCATATTGCAATCGTGCTGAGGTATAAGATGGCAATACTTAATATGAAATGACTCAAGGAAGTCAGACATGAGGTGAGTGAATTATAAATTAAGACCAAGTAGATTTATCAAAATAGCTACTTGTATGTTTTAGTATCTTCTTAAACTTCAGATTAAATATTTTTTCACTTAGTAGTAAGTCACAAATGTCTCATTTCAGAACAAAAATTAATTTGCATGAGTGCCATTACTCCAATCAAAAGTTATATTTCACAAGGGTGAATAATGGTTCTTATATGCTTTTTCATCTCTAACTACTAACTACTGAGTAGTAGTAATAGCTCAAGGGTCACGTCATCCTCCTCCCCCATACCGTGCTCCTAACAACTTATGGTCAAATGCCAAGCAGCCTCGCAGAACTATTTCAGCAGCTAGTCTAAAGAAATTTTATAACTTGAAACTGTATGGTAAGGCAACTAAATTAAGACTATTATAAAAAGTACATACTTGTTTTTGTGTTAGTAGTACTGAGGTGGAGGAAATTGGCTGTGAAGAAGGTATGATTTTAAGTAGAGAAGTAGTCTTTACAATCTTTTTTGTTACGGCAATTGTTTATTCTTGGTTGTTTTGCTGTTTCGCTTTGTATATTCAACTGAAAAAAGTTTATCGAATGCTCAATTTAATCAAGTATAAATTATATATAATATGTATACAACATTATAATGCTTACTCTTACTAAGCCCATATCACTTATAAAGCAAACATTTTGTCTTTTAGGACACTAAATGTACGATTTGTACATAATGGGAAGGTGTTTGCAATACAAATATACAATTATGCATATATATGATACATTTTAGATTGACTATGAAGTGAAGTTAATGATTCATGTATGCATATACATATGATAATATGAAATATCTTTATACTTCTTATCTGAAAATGAGACATACTTGACTTATACAGTGAAATTTTTTTTTAACTTAAGTGCAAGGAATGGAGTCATTTTCACAATACATGTATAGTCTGACTGGTTTTCCCAGTTTAGATAACTAAATTTTGGTTTGATTGCAGCAATTTGACACTATTTCTATAAATTGATTACATCATGTTGATAACATTTATAGTATTATGGTAACATTTATAGTATTATTTACATTTGTGTGTAAATGAAAAAGCTAAACACTATCTACACACATTTTCTCCGTTTAGAAATCAGTAGTATTATAGATTTCATACAATATATTCTGTTTAGTGTGCTGCTGCTCTATCGATTCTACTCCTCAAGTGACCCCATGTAAAACATCTAGTCCAGAGTGAGTTATTGATACAATAATTTCTGTATAGTAAACTCTACTATAAACATTATAGCTAACATCACACTTCAAGAATGCAAATTTTGAATCTCCAATTTATTTCAAGATTTTCGAAAAAATCTTGCTTAAATCCATATGCTTATGTGTTTGTAGTACTGTTTCATTTGTTTACAGCAGCTGGAACAAAATACACAAAACAAAATTGAAATGAGCAAGTTTTATATGGTAGTAAAGATCAATAAGTATGGTTTTACAATGAAGGTTGCTTCACATTTAATTAACTACTTTGTGTGAAATTGAAAAAGCTAAACACTATCTACAATAAGATCAAAAACTGTATAGTGCATTTTATTAGTATATACAACTAAACTCATTCCAAATTGCAATATTTTATTTATTCTAGAGAAATATCCACATCTAACAATGCAGGACTTTATAATTTCTACAACTACTTATTCAAGTCATATTCAGGCATGCATATATTATCTGATTAACAAATTATTCATGATATTATATTATATATTGAACCGGGCCTAATACCTGTTGCCACATAGAAAAGCATTACAGTAAACAGAGTGTAGCTTTAAGACAGTTTTTCACATATCACCCAAGTTCATGGTTATCACGTTGGGTTATTACATTCCCCTGGATATACAAGTGTTTACTGCACTAAAAACTAAACTACTAAATGTTTGCCTTACAAGTGATATTGGTTAAGTCAACAGTTGATTTACTTGATTAATTCAAACTTGAAAAAGAAATATTTTCAGTTTGGATATGCAAAGTCAAACAGCAAAAACAACAACAACAAAAAAAAACAATTGCCATAAAAAATATTGCAAAGACTACTTCTCTATTTTAAATCATACCTTCTTCACAGTCATTTTCATCCACCTCAGTATTCTCTGCACTGTTAGAAGTGGATATTTCTCTAAAATCAATAAAGTATTGCAATTTGGGTTGAGTTTAGTTGCATATGAGTTTAGTTGCAATGCAGTATGCAGTTTGTGATATTTGTAGTGTTTAGCAGAGATCATTAGTCGTATGCAGTTTTGTGACAGTAGTGTTTCATTTTTTCAATGAAACACTAAGTAGCTAATTTATTTTTCATAGGTGTGAAGCATCTTCATTGTAAAACAATTACTCATTGATCCTTGCCAAGGAATAAAACTTGCCCGCGTTAAATTTTGTTTTGAATTTGTTATTGTACATGCTGTAAATGAATGAAACATGGTAATTTTTAAAAAAAAGGTACGGGATATGCTTTCTCAATGTACTTAAAACCAAGTTATTACAAACAATAATTTTAAAGGTAGAGTAATATTGTTAATGGGTAACATTTTATGCTTTTAATCTATTATACAATTAATTATTAAAGTGCATAAGCATGATTCCTTTGAAAATTTTCAAACATTAATTAGACATACAAAATTTGTATTTGTTGTTGAAGCATGACATTTATTTGATGTTTTATAGTAGAATTTACAATATACAGAAATTATTGTCTAAATAACTCACTCTGGACTAGATGCTTTCATGGGGTCTCTTGAGGACTACAATTGATAGAGCAGCAGCACACTAAACAGAATATATTGTATGAAATCTAATACTGCTGATTCTAAACAAAAAAAATGTGTAGATTATACTTGCTAAAATAATTATCAATATGATATAATCAATTTATAATCGTAGTGTCAAATTGCTGCAACGAAATCAAACTTCATTATTAACTAGTATAAACTGAGCAAACCAATCCTACTATATATGTACTGTGATAATAACACTGTAATAATATAATCATACTTAACATGTAATGGGTCAAGTTTGTCGGATTATTTAGCTGACCAAATTTTATCTGTAGAGAAGTACAAATATATTTAATTAATATTTTTGTATTCTTTAGTTCCGAGGACTTTAAACACATTTTTCGAGACGATAAAATGACTTAAGATTTTCTACTGCTACTTATTCACGTCATACTCAGGCATGCATATATTTTCTAAATAACCTATTTATTACATATTATAGACTGGACAGGGCCGGATACCTGCTGCCACATAGGAAATGCATTAAATAAACAGGATTTGACTTATGCAATACTTCCCTTTTCACATGTGTTCAGAGTTATTGTGAGGGAATCGGGTCAGTCAGGGTTAACTGAAGGCCACAGGATCGAAGCTATTCAGGGTTAACTGAACACTTAGAGAGTAGGCTGCCACCAGAGTTGCTGGTGATGCCCAATCACCTGGAGGGTTCATTCTTAAGGTGTAAGAATTTAATCTTTAAACAAGGCAGAAAATGCAACAACTGAATGGTATGAGGAAAACTGGTGTATAACTAGAGGTAAGGATGAGGGAGTGTAATATAAGATGGGAAGAAGATAGTTGAATAAATGGACACAAATGTAAATGAACACTAAGGTTAAATACAATTAGAAATAAGATAAGAGTGGTTAAACATAAAAAAATAAACATGGGTAAATACACAGAGATACAGAACCATAATGTAAAATATAAACAGGTAAATATAATTAGAAATATGAATAATAGGACACAATGTAATAATTCAGTTCAGTTCTAATAATGTAGTGACTGTTTCACTACAGTTATCATGTTGGTTATCACATCCCCATGGTTATACAAGTGTTTACTGCACTAAAAACTAGTTACTATGGTTGGAATATGAGCATTACCTAATAAATTTATTATTAATTAGATACAACAATATTTCACTCGTCTGATGGGACATATTATTACAATCGTGCCCGAGGTATAAGATGGTAATACTTTACATGAAACGACTCAAGAGAGTAAGACATTAGGTGAGCGAATTATATGTATGAGTAATAGCATGGTAACCGTGCCATTGATCCCTGATAGCACAGGTTACCTGTGCTATCACTTGGCTAATAGTAATCCAGCTTCCAGTGGTTTTATGGTGGTTAAATGGCTTCATTCACTCACTTTTTTCTTCTTTATTCACCCTCTTGGTAATGTATATATAATTGTTCAGGTTCCAGCCCTCTACACAACCAGCACTTGAGCACATAACTCATTTAGTAGCTAGCTACATGCCCTTCCTACACAAGCATGCTTAGTTTTATCATCATTCACTTTACAGGCAGTGATCGCCGAATTTTGTTGTCGATGTTTCATTTCATTGTTTTTGTTCATAAACAACACACCATTTTTAGTTTGTTACTAACCACTTGGTGTAAGCGTCATTCCTGAGATTGAGAAGTGGTTTCACCTTGTTCAAGGACTCCTGGAACCAATCTGGCTGCCGCCGTGTTGTTGTTCCCAACACATTCTCTGCTGCTGTTGTCAGAGCAGCACGGACTACATCCCATCTTTCAGCTACATCCTCATCATCCTTACATGCTTCATCAGTTCGCTCCAGAACCTCAGTCAGGTGTTGCAGATGGTAGCCTGGTGAGAAGAAAATAAAAACAAAAGCTCCGTTCCTGCGTCATTGGTCACTCCTAGCCCATGGGGCCCTCTCTCATTCACACACACATCATCTCCACCCATTCTGGAGCCCACACGGGCATTGAAGTCACCGAGGATCACATAACTCTCTCTTGAAGGAACTAAGGCGATAAAGTTGTCCAATACCATGGAGAACTTATCTTTGTCTAGTCTGCTAGCTGCCCTTTCAGGCAGAGCGCAAGGTGAACCAGTCCAGAGGGGGGAGGGAGTGGCACTAGTGCTTAGAGACATAGCTATGGATGCATGAAAGAAAGGTGGCAAACAGTGGAAGGCATGGAGTTCAAGATTTGTCTCTGCCTGCTTGTAGTTTGCAGGGTGTGGCAGGAAGTTGCACGTGATGTCATGTTATGCACCTACAGTCAATGACACACTATCACTCACTTCATATACTTCACACCCAAACCATTTCGTCTCCTGCAAAGCCCCCACTACCACATTATATCTCGCTAGCTCACACACTATCTGGTCTACTTTCCTTTCTTCTCCTCTCTGGCCATCAGCCCACTGACTGGCCACCTCGACCGAGCCTTCTGTGTTCACCATGGACCGCACATTGCATGTGCCAAGCTTAAGCCTTCTCATGCTTTGTGCAAAACAATTTCTACCATGAGAGGTTTGCAAAGCCTTAGCAGGGGTACAGACATTGCGCATGCCAAGTAGCGCCATCGTTCGACACCCTATTCTTAACACACGGTATTTAAGCCTGCAGAGTACTTTTAGCCGTCCTTAGACGTTGCCCGTCCCCAACCGCGTGGAGGTACTACTCGACTGGGGACACACGCATACACACATGCTTACACACACTAGTATATGCACCAGTTTTGGAGTATACAAAGGTGATAGTTTACCAGCATTGGCTGAAGGTCTAATAAAACAAAGAAGCACAGCTGCTTTTGCTGAAAAGGTATTTTAATTTTATTTTGGGCGCAGTAGACACTACTTCATTAGCTCAGATATCATGTTATGACAATTTTAATTATGTATTTGTAATGCAATAATGTTTTGCCTATAGGTTGCTTAAAAATGCTTTACAAGAACTAGAAGCCAGGCAAAGCGGGTTTTATCTGGACATACCAATACAAGATAATGTAACCCAGGTCATATATCCAGATCAAGATATCATTATAAACATGACATCACTGAAAGAATCAGTGGGGAGGCTAGAAGCAGGTATATCATAAAAGGCATAAATTGTTTTTGTTAAAAAAAAATTAATCCAATTGCTCAGGTAACTTTAGGAGCTAGTGTAAATGCTGTTATTATTCATCATATTATAGCAAATTAGTGAAAAAAAGTCATCTTTCGTAATGTACCGAGAATACTAACAGGTTTACTAGTACAGAATTAGAAATGTACAATTAATGAACTATATGGGTTCAGGGAAGCAGGCTGACCTCACAAGATTCAAAATGGCTGGGGGAGAAGTTAGAAGAGCAGTCAGGAGTGCTAAGAATGCATGGTACATGCAGAAGGCTGAGGAAGTGTAGAGAGAGCGGTTTGGAGAGAAAGTGGTGTGGAGATGTATCCGTGACATGCAGCGAGGCAGGAGGAAACTGCTTCCCTCTAGAGCGGTCACCATTCACGATAGTGAGGGCGTACCTTGTAAGAGCACTAACGCGCAACATGCGAGCTGGAGGCAACACTTCACTAAGGTACTCAACGTAGTGTCTGAGTATGACCCAAGTGTGTTGGAGCAGGTGAAGCAACGGGAGGAGGATGATACTCTGGCTAGTGTCACAAGCATGGTAGAAGTGATGAAGGCACTGACAAAGATGAAGAATAGGAAAGCTGCTGGGAGCTCTGGGATCCTCCCTGAGATGCTGAAAGTAGGTCGGAAGCGCAGTGGATTTGTCGCAATACTGAGAGAACTCTTGAGCATGGTTTGGGAGGAAAGGCAAGTACCTCAGGACTGGATAAATGCTATCCTTGTCCCTATCCCGAAGAAAGACAACCTGCATGTGTGTGACAACTGGACGGGAATAGCGCTATTGGATGTGGTAGGCAAGCTAGTAGCCAGGATAGTTCAGAGTCGGCTACAGGTTGTGGCGGAGAAGGTATTGCCAGAGTCACAGTGCGGTTTTAGGCGAGGTCGTGGATGCACAGACATGATATTTGCCATCAGACAGCTAGTTGAGAAGGCGGTGGAACACTAGGTAGTACAATACTTTGTATTTGTGGACTTGAAGAAGGCATATGATTCGGCCCCGCGGGAGGCAATGTGGATAGTGTTGAAAAAAAAAATGGGGATACCTGAGGTGCTAGTGGATATTGTCAAGTCCTTCCATAAAGACATGAAGGCCAAGGTGAGGCTGGAGGGGGAGCAGTTAGAGGAGATTGAAGTGACTAATGGCCTACGCCAAGGATGCACGATGGCTTCATCCCTCTTTAACTTGTATGCTTGTGCCATGGCAGAGATCTGGATGGAGAGAGTTAACCGATTAGTGCCAATAGGCGCGTATACACGCGACCTGTACAAAAAACCGGTAGTTCCGATAGGCGCATAAATGCGGCCAGAGAAAAGCAGCTTCGGTTTGTTTTATTACAACTGTATGGACTGAGGTAGCCTCTCCTGGAGTCTTTGTAGTTAAACTACAACCAAGTAAGATTGATAATAGATAATAATTTGTAGTAGCTGCCATAAGAAAAAATTGAGAAATATGCTCTGATAGTTAGACAACATATATAGACATTAAAATAATACCAGTAATGA
>WLWI01002201.1_pt1 | contig 16838 bp, 9 predicted proteins | sample 6701501 | NCBI WGS metagenome assembly WLWI01 (sample SAMN12718690, study PRJNA515312) | sponge metagenome | isolation source: marine sponge | host: Mycale hentscheli | place: New Zealand: South Island, Marlborough, Capsize Point | collected 2014-11-01
AATTACACAGTTGTATGTACTATGTTATAATCAACTTCAAAATAAGGATTATTTTTTATAATACAGGTTTATGATGATGGGTACAGGGATTAGCTATGCTCGAAATTTTTTGAATTATACCTTTTTTAATTCTAATAATTGTGTTATTATTCCAAAAGAATAGTATATTATTCCATAAAATTTCTCTTATTTTTCCAGCTGGTAACCCTTGCTATTAGGGATAAATAATACTAGTAAATTACCCTTGCTATTACTCATACAAAATTGTTGTCACAATTGGAGAGCAAGATATTTTGTCCCTTAATTTTTTTATTTTTATTATTGTCATTGCAAATATCTATAATTACTTCAAAGGTGTTATATTTAACACATGAAATAGAACATAATACACTGGCTGTTCCAATACTTATTTCTGATGGCTAGGCCCTGCCAGATTATGGTAGCAATTTTTCTGGAATAATAGACTTGTAATAGCATAGTGGAATAATTCTAGAATAATAAGAGTATTTAGGAGAACAATAAAGGGAAAATGAGAATAATTAGTTCATATAATCCTTAATTATAAAAGAAAATCAATAGTGCTTTTTTCTCTCTCTCTCTTTCTTTTACAATAAAGGACATAAACCTTGTTAGAAATGTTATTATGAGGAAGATCTTCATAACTTGATTAAAGTAGCTGGGTTAGTGCTGACCACTTTATTATTGTATTTCCAAAATGAAAAAAGAAAGTTTGAAATACTGGGAGAACTGTCAATCACGCTCAGAGTCAGCTAGTCATATCAAGAATTATGCTAAATGGATTCTCTTCTTGAGCAACTCAACAATCATACTGCATTAGAATTGACAAAAAATGTATAATCATTACCAGCCGACCTACAAATGTGAAGGGAAGAGATAGTGCATCCACTGCTAAGCATATTAAAATTCTTTAATGCCATAATCCACATTTCCCCCAAATGTTTGGTAAAAATGTCTCACAATTGAACTTTTTTCAGCTGCAGCTAGCATGTTATTAAGCATAAAAAAAAGTTACAATTACATGTATAAATAATTCAGTTATTCTTGACTGAAATAATTATATAAATAGCAAACATTTTCGTTCTAACATCAGGTTAAGCTTTAATTAACATAATATTACTAATAAGTTAGTCTTTATATATAGCTATGCAATTTAGGGGAAGTTTGCATGCATAATTTTATTGTCACTGCCTGAAAAGAGTTCACTGACAACCCTAACAAAATATGTGAACTGTACTGGTAATTATTGTTCACAAAATGGACAAGAAGTAGATGTTAATAAGCTAGTTTCAAAACATTATCACTAATGTACTGGTTGTCTTCGGACTCTTTTCAGGTAGTGTTAGCTAGGTGATAGAGTGTTAATATGCCACACATTTCAGTGTCAATAATCTTGATCATACACTTTTCAGTAAACTCAGTCACTCATTTTTATCTATTATACCATAGAGTTGATTTACTCATTAAAGGTTTGAGTTTCTTGGTTCACATTATTTATGTTTTAATTGTATACAGTCAAAAAAATCTGACAATTTCTATGTGGTTATTCAGTAGCGGGAATATTATTTTATCATTTAGTTATTTGTTAATCAGTTATTGTTTACCTTATCCATTGCTACCAAAAAGCAAGTATTTGTATGAAACATCATTTGAAATAGTAATAACAGAAAAATTACATGAACGTATAAATGCCATAATACTAGTGAGCAATGTCACTAAGGTTTGTTAACTAATGATTATTTTGTTGTACTATAAATTCTTCAAATGAACATATGATACAAAACTACACTGCACAAAAATGTCCATTGATAACCATAACAAAATCGTAAATTAGTGTATAATCAGTTGACAACTAGCTTGATAACCTCTACAGCCTTGTCAACTTTTTGTTAACTCTAATTATCAATACAGTTTACAGATTTTGCCAAGGTTGTCAATGGACTCTTTTCAGGCAGTGTAAAAATATATAACTTGCCACACAGGCAGGTAAAAAGTAACTGAAAACTACATAATAACTGAAGTAGTAACCCACAACCAATTCACACAAAAGAACATAATCCTATTGACAAATTAACTAGTGTAAGGTGTGTGCATGATAATGTCATTCATAAGTCATTCTATTCTTTTCTATAGCCATTGATAGGAGGAGGGTGGTCCCACAGCTCCACCCCTAATGGTACCTCTAATAACTGTAGGGAATGACCTTTCACTTGTCATCACAGTCTCCCCACTTTTAGACTACAACTTTGAGATATTTAAATTTGTTTTGTACTCAATATTGCAATAGATAGAGCTATAAAGTCAGCAATTAATGATTGCATTGTTTTGTAATTAAAGTAAAATTGTGTCATGATTATATTGTAATAATCAACAAACTAACTACATAGGCAGCTGCATGCAATCACATTACAAGTTAAGGCAGTGATATTACCTTGTCCAGTTAGAGTGTACATTACCTTCACTCTTGTCGTTCTTAATTTATTATTGTACTAAATTTATTGAAACAAGCTTTACTACAAAGTAGAACTCAGGTGACAGCATTATCTGGGTGGGGGGGGGGGGGCGAGATCTAGCAATATCAGTTTTGTTTCCAAGCCCACTATAACTTTGGATGAATGCTGGGAGAAATGATCAGATCCATATAGATCCATACACAGACTGTTTATTCACTATCCCTCCCAAAGTTTGCTTAGTAATGTCATGTTATACTCCACCCCAATTTAAGCACAACAGGATGCAGTTTCAGACAATGCTCATTAGCACATCAATAAACTATCAAAAAAAACTGCATGACTACATGAACAACCATAAGCACATAAAATAGAAAAAATATTTTTCATGGTACATTTCCTCTAAGAGAATAAGTAAAAGGTAGTAAAATGGTTTATCTAATGTTATGACCAATACACAAAACAGGATAACATGTTTGTGATTACAGAAAAGTATACTAAAATTGCCTGTGCACATCTTTATAAGCAACATTGGGAGAAATTTGAATTTTCAGTTCTGTTGTAACATCTTCATAAACAGGAACATTTGTGCTCTGCAATGGGTTTCTTTTATAACAAAACTTTTGCTTCTTATTTTTCAAAAACAATCCAGAACAAGTTCCAACAATACCAATTAAAATACCAAATATACAAGACACAGTTCCAATGACTACTGCAACTGGGTATGTAATGCCAGTCACTTGATTGACTGTTGTAGCATTACATGATTCTTCTACATCATGACTTATTGCACCAATATCTGTAACTTAAACAATGTAAAAAAAAAATTATTGTACCAAAACAAGATATAACTTAATAAATATAGCAAAAGTACAACTGCAAATATTACATATAATAATACTAAATGCAACAGTATCAATATTATCAGAATAACTATTTTGTCAAAAAAACAAACAATATATTTTGGTCACTAACTTGCGCTGTTATCAATCATAATTGTAGTATCAAATAAGAAATGTAAAGCACTCCAATCCCATTCTCCATTGTTATTGCAGTACATGATAACAGATCTGTTGCTGGAAACATCCATTAATAGTGCACCAGTGGCACCAGAAACATTTACAATATAACTGTGTAGAAACACCTCTTGAATATTTCCTAGGAGAGGACATCTTCCTGAAAATCAGATTCATCAAAGCTAGCCATTTTATAAATAATTATTTGTAACACATACCGAAGTGAAAATGTGATGCTTGATTACAAAGTGAAATGTTAATAACATATTCAGTGTTGTTTTTTAAAGTAAAAAAGTCAGAAGGTTCACTGAGAGTTTGCACTTCAGGTGTAGGCGAGTTAACCGAATTAATATTAACCACAAAGTACTGATAAACATCAACTCTGCTGCTGGAATTCCAATGAATAGTAAAATTCAGAGTAACATCTCTTTTCTCGTACTGGGTAATAATCAAAGAAATTGGTAAGGAATTATCTACAAGGTATATACAAAAATAGAATGTACTTATATTTATATAATTATATACTTTTTAACAACTTCATTATTTAATTTTTTTCTGCCATAATAAATTATAGTGTCAATAATTAACGCAATAGATTGATGAAAATTAAAAAAATGCTTATATACATTATAACTAATTATCTCTGAAGACAATTTATCTTGTTTATTTAAAAAAACAAATTGAATAGCTTCTTGGTATATGACAAATTTAGAAACATCTATTTGTATTTCTAGTAGTAATTCCAGTTTTGATTTTTCTTTTTTTTAGTTAATTTTTTTTTGTATTTTGCCTTTTCAAAAAATATATTTTACAATAAGATAATCAAGCATTAAATAAAATCAAGTAAATAGTAAAGATGTAGTTAATATACTGAAGTTGATATTCTTATTTGTTTCTGATTTTGTTTTGCAATTTTTTTCAATTTTTTTCAGTTGATCTCTAAAAATCATTTGACATGAAGTGTAATAAAAACAGAACTTCACAGTATGCTCATTCGGGCTGCAGAGTTGCCATAAACAAAGGTAGCTACCCAATGCAGACAAGTATAATGGGAATGCAATTTGATTGTAAACATTAAAAATGTCATGCTCTTAGGTTCACAAACAATTTAATGACAACATTAGCTGATAAAAAATAGTATTAGCAAATGTGTTTACGAAAGATGACTAGAGAAAGAATACTTTTGATGCTGAGTAATTATTTTTTTCTCCTCATACAGTTGTGTACCTATTGATTTCTATGTAATGAAGTGGTAGGTATACCATAGCTTTTGTTAATTTTACTTCCATGTTAGTTTCACTATTATTATATAGTTAAGTCTCAAGGGCCAAACTATATGACTTCTAATAATAATCACTTCTTGCACTCTTTCATAGAAGCTGTAGGGATCTGAAGTCTTCAAAAAGGGAGAGTTTTGTAAGTATTAGGAAATGTCGAAACTAATCCATCAAAGTATTAAGACACATTGGCTTCATCACAGAAAATGCCCATTTGAGAAGTTTCAATTGAAGATTTTGTAACGATATGATGTGATTTTTAACGATATGATGTGATTTTTCACATAAGGGTTGTGTCAAAATTATACAATTGATGAACATCAATACACAGAGAAATTATATGACAATGTAGTGAAACTGAGCTACTTTGTAAAAATGGGGGGGAGAAATTTTTATGTTGTACAACCTTCCATTTTTCTGCAGGAAGCTATTATTATAGCTCTATCTTGTAATTATTTTAAGTTTTTTTCACTGAAAGTAGTAATTAACAATCAATATAAATATTATTACAAAGTATAAAGAGGCAGATATATCCTACCTAAAAAATCTGTGTTTAGTATACTTTCATGTAAACTCTCCATCTCTTGATTACATTCTCTATTATTATATCACCTCTTTAACTTGTAACATTTGTAATAGACAGGACTGAAGAAATACATATGGAGTTCCTAAAAATTAGTTGTGCGGAAATAGTGGATGGTCCTATCCCCTTATAGCCGTAAGTGAATAAATTTGTTGTTGATGAGCTCTGTCTGATAGTCCACGAGAGAAAACCATTAGTAATACAATCATAAAGTACTTTATTCTGGATGCAAGTGGTATTGAAATTCAAAACTTGAACAAGAACTAGACTCACACAAATATAGTAGTAATAACAGAGCAACTGCAGTGAGAATAGAAGTCTGTTCACAATTTCATACCTGAAGAAGATAAAGGTAAAACCGTAATTAGAAATATAGCTTCCACAGCAATAAATTTCATTATGCTTTCGCTTGTAACTAACAAACTATTACAAGCAAAATCTGCACCTAGTGTACAGTCTGCGAGAGAAATAATTATCCAAAAAATTAAATAAAACGGCGGAAATCCGTTCTTATTATAGCTTTAAGCCCTCTCAGGTTTAGCTACAACATGCTGATTTTCTAATGCAAGGAAAGTATAACACACATTGGTATACTTTTTCACACTGTGTTTTTTTATAATGCTAGTTATATTTATAGTAATTCAGAAATTAATTTTTGTCAATATTTTACCAGTCAGCTGATTAGTTATTTCATGCTAAATTTGAATAGCCTTATTTTTTATGAGAAAAAATGGTGCATTTCAAAGAACCCCTGTACAGCACTGTTCATTAAAGTAACATTATGTGTTGGAAACAACAACAGGTTTCATTACACTATTATCGTACACGCTATATCAATTCTTGAATATTAATACAATTGCACAATTAGAAACTACATTATGATCAACATGAAAATTACTATTGCTCAAGCTATCCATTCCAAAGTTTATCCTTAACTCTGAATCTTCCTCAATGAATGAATAAATTCTTCACAGAGCTAGTGGTCCAATGAAAACTTGAGTGTTGAGAGTGTAAACCAGATATAAAAAAGTATTTGAAATATAATATACTTTTGTCAATTTTGTTTAATAATTAACAAGTTATCTAATGATTGTACTGAAATGTCTTGTGTACATTTTCATAAACAACGTTGGGAGAAACTTGAACTTTCAATTCTGAATTAGCATAATATTATTTTATAGGAATACTCAGCAGCTCGATATAGTTTTCCAACAAAATCCTAATTTCTTGTTTAGGGCCAAAATTCAGCAATAGATTCCAGACAATATCCATACACAATCTGGTGCATCCGCAAAAAAATATTACAAAATTCCCTGGCTGTTCTAAAAACTTACATAGTTGCCCCCTGAAACTATAATATTAGCGTAAGCGCACCCTTAGACTTGGATATGTATTGTTAGAGTAGTTTTTTTTTTATGGATTAAGAAGAGCTTAGGTCGAAAATGAAATTCCAGAGGAACTAAAAGTGAACGGTACAGTGTAGCTACAGTACAAAGGATTAAAAAAAATAATTGGCTTTACTGTTAGCTAGTGATAGCAGGGGTGATGGTGATATTACTCATACAAACACATCCGTTTAAAATTGTACAATGTGCATCACACAAAGTTAAAATGAGTCTTAAATTTTTAATTACAGTGTGAAGCAGTGTAGACAGTGTGAGAGGGATATAAAGAGTAATTAAAACATAACATGTACTGAAAATTTTGTTTAAAAATTATCAATCTCTAGTTATCTAATATTTGTGATTGAAACATCTTGTGTACATTTTCCTAAACAATGCTTGGAGAAACTTGAACTCTCAGTTCTGGATCAACATCCATAACAGGATTATTCATAACAGGATTATTCATAACAGGATTATTCAGCATCAGTTTTATAACATCTCTTTTAGGGAATAATTCCACAATAGAATTAAACAATTCCACTACATATGAATGGTGCAGATCCAGTGAGATTGATAACGATGATATTGATATCTACAGTATTTGATTCTTCAGATGTATACTATAATCGAATTAAAATTGAAAAAAGTTTCATAACTGCATACAAGTTTTTGAAATAAATAATGTAAAAGGGTATAGCAAACTTTTCTCTGTTGTCTAACAAATATAATGTGTTATTGACTCGCAATTTTTGGTGGCTCCATCACACTTTTACCACATAACTAAATTTAATAAATTGATAAAGTAAGATATTAAGAATTTATTTATGATCCAATAAGTAGTAAATATTTGCCCTATAATCTGACCTAATCTTATGTAAGATTTATGTTAATCTTTTCTGCTGGAATCAGATGAGGAAAGAGCTTGGTTGTATACATACATTTAAATTATGATGTCACAGTATTAGTTAGAATGTAAATGTCAGCTAAACCTTCATTTTTGTGTGCATATTATAGAGTATAATTTGGAGCACTTTAATTATTATATTTTTAAACAGTGTAGCAGTGATCAAGAATATCTTTGAATCAAAATGCATATTCATGAAAGAAAACTACTTATACCAGAAAATGGCACGTAACATTGTGGGAAAACAGTGGCAGCCAGAAGTATTCTTAAAATATTACTCTTAATTCCCCTTACTGGCACAACCTCTACAAATCCCCCCCCCCCCCTATTCCACCTTGTCCCAATTATCAAGTTACTGCATTCTGCATTACTGGAGCATCTTCACATGGTCCTAGGAGTTCATATTGGAACTACGACAACACCATCTCAATTTACAACACCATCTCAATTTATGATTGCTAAGTAATGGCCATCTGTATAGCAATTTTTTTTTAATTTTGTCTCTAAACATTCATTTCCTGTTTACTCAATTTCTGGGGAAGCTATTAGAACCACTTGGTTTATGTCAAGTGAATTTATACCTTTTGGTGAATTTTCCAGTACACACCTTAACACTACAATTAGAACTTGATATTTTGTTTTCACCCTATTGGTTACTTTTCTACTTGTGCAATAAAACAAATGAGATCACAGCTACCTTGCAGTTCAGGGAGGAGGGATATTATGCTATGAATTTCATTATTTTTAGTCAGCTGATAAGTGCAGTGTTGTTATATTCAATGCATGCTCATTACTATGGCAGTTTGGAATACATCCACTCTCTGGCAAATTTCTGTCAACAGTTCTAGTTGTAATGTGACACCTTGTACAACATGCCTGAAGAATGTGGAATACTGTGTGGTACAACCATTTAATAGTTCATGCCAAATCTTCCTCCACCATTTTTTCACTCCACAGCTACAATCTGTAACATAATCATTGCTATACTGTTAGTAGCGGCGCCCGACCCTTTACCGCTTTTATTGAAAGAGGTAAAGGGTCGGGCGCCGCGAGACTATACTGTTAGTTAAATCACCATTTACCAGTTTATGATTACGGCGTCCCAATATTGAGTATAAAAATGCTGTGTAATGCTCCCACCTCGCATTTCATTGGCGGAGAAGGCGCGCAGAGACGGAGTAGAATTCCACGACCTTAACAAGCGGACTAGCTATTACTATTTTGGTCGCTGCTAGATAAAGGGTTGGCCCCGACAGGTGAGTGACCCCGTCTCTTAATATAATTGCCAGCAACGTTGTTGCGGTATCGTTTAAAGCTACACTAATAGTCTTTTAGTTTTACAATCATAGTATTACAATTGCCTGTTAATTCTTGCACGTTGTGTTCTGTGTGGAATTCGAGAACTTTCAGAGCCTCTACAGAAACGGTAATGTATTATTTAATATGAATAGTTTGAACAATGTTCCTTATTTTGGTGCCTTTTGTTAAAAAGAAGCACAACTGTACATATTAGATTTGGCTTTCAACAGAGATATAACTTCAGAAACTTGATAAACTTAGTTGTGTCATGTTCACAGACTAAATCATATTATTTCCTAAAACTGCAGAACACAATGAGGCACATGGCAGTCTACCTTGTAGTTGCTTTAACTGCCATTTCAACCATTGCATCAAGTGAACCTGTTACTCTGGAATTTGTGAAAGGAGTTACACGACTCAACACCAATAGGTATACAGATTACTACTTCAGTTGTAACACCAATGGTCGCTTCCTTCAATGGAAGTATAATAACAAACTTCTTACAGGGTTTCGAGAGGTTCATGAAGTAGGCCGGTCAGTAGTTCCTATCGGACAATATAACTGTTCATACACTGCATCCCTTTTGTCCTCTGAACCTTTAAGAAATGCTGGAAGAGCCATGGATTCAATTTTAATGATATCATTCACAGGGCAAGTTCCTTCAGATTTCACTATCACCTGCAGCAATGGTCTAAACTCCAAAACGGTATCTTCTGGACTAGTGTCAGATGTGGAAGACTCTTCAGTGAGACACGACAATTCTGACTCTAATTCTGGTATGGGTATAGTACTAGACTATATCACATCCTCAGATACTATTGTGAGAAACACTTCAACACACATTTTTATGTGTGGAGCTAACTATAACAATCAGCACCTAATGATCAATAATGGTCGCACCCTTGTCTTTCATTCAAGCAGAAACCCAGGATTTCGTAGAAGAGTGGATCCAGCCAATAGACATTCAATCTATGGGCTAGGAATATTTGTTGCTAGAAATCCATTTGTGATCACAACACTCCTCATTGTTGCTGATAATTCTGATGTAGAAGTGGCTTGTTTTCAACGGAATGTATGGAGCAGATTAAGTTCAAATGTGTCAACTGTGCAGCTAACAACAGACGATGTTACAGAGAGTCCTCGTTCCTATACTGCACAATCACTTCTCTCTGATGAGAAAGTAGAACTTACAAATAGAGTGACCAATAGCGAACACAGCACTGAAATAGTACCTCGAAATACACACGAAAATGACAGCACACTGTATACTATCATGTCTGTCTTGGGGTCACTAGCAACAGTTTTAATAATTTTAATTGTGGCTGTGTTGGGGATTATGTTTTACTTGAGAAAAAAGTAAGTGATAATGTGGTATAAACTCATAAAAACTGTTTTCTTTACTGGTTGTTTATGGACTTCTATATCTTAATTTTTGTAGAGGTCAAGGTGTGCAAAGAACTCGGGAACAGTAAGTGCAAACATTACTTACATATTAATTAGCTAATCTGGCAGGATATGGAGTACTACAAATATCTTTGTCATTTAGAATAATTGCTGTGTTATTTTAATTACAGTATAATATTGGTAAAGAGCAAAGCAGAATTGATGGGCTCTCTGAGGTAATGCCTCAGGGAATGTGTTCATTTGTGCTTATTGTATTTTGTTGCTGCTGCTGTGCTGCAAGTACGATTTAAGATAAAATAAATTGTGTTACTATTATAGTTATTTGTAGCCATTGTTGGTTGATAATCTCTGGCTGTGAAAAGACATCAATACTAAATTTAAGACAATCTGGCATCTCTCTCTCTCTCCCTCTATGGTTACATATTTGAAACAATACAATATTTCCCTTAACATTATAAATTGTATACATATCTGTATGTATTGTGCTTGTATGTTTTATGTGTGTGTTGTGTGTGTATGTTAGTGCGTTGTCTATATTTTGTTTGTTTGTGTTGTCTAGTGTTGTGTGTAGTGTGTATTCGTGTTTGTGGCTTTGCAATAATATTGAAGTTCCACCATAATTTTTTTTAATCTAGTGGCTCTGCACAACTTGGTGAAGAAAACAAGACAAGAGAAACTACAGGGGAAATTTCCCGTCCAATTTCGTAAGCCAGTTTAATATTCTAAATGCTCTCTGTATACACATGCTGCCCATTATGTGCACACGTACATACATTAGAAATGCACACTCAAAACTCATGTACACTTGCATGAACACACACTGGTAACTGGGAATGGAAAACACACCATTTATGTATATACATGTATTCAGGTTGAGCGATGGAAGTCAACTAAAGAGAAGATATTCCCAAGTGACAACCAAAATGGAGATCCTAGCTAGTTAGCCTGACACTGAATCTGTACACAGCCCTCACTTGATCTCAACTTGGGACATCTGTAGTGACTTAGAAGATTTGTTATTGCTACCAGCACTATCTGAAATTCCTCTTTCCATAAAAGCAACAAGTTTATTTTATTGTAATTAGCCATTACCCTCTACACTGAAAGCTACTAGTTTTAAAATTATAGTACATTAAATCATAGAGATGTGTTTTAAGTAACAATGCCATTCTGATAAAGTCACTACAGTTTTGTTCCATGTTGTGTCTCGGTGGGGGCTGGTTTATTTGTGTATCAATTGCTTTTTTGTTGCTTTTGTGGTGTATTACAATAATTTTATATAATTTTGAATCTACAGTATTTTCATGTTGATTATAAAAAAGCATATTGTGCATAACAACAACATTAAAAAGTAATATTAGGTTTGGAGAAAATTATATTGAATAAATTGATCAGCACAAGGGTTGGAAAAAGGAGGCAAAAAGCAACTAACCACCCCCCACCCCACCCCTACCCCTGTATGATCTTGAAATAATTACATGAGGTAGCTTAACTCCAAAATAGTAGTTTCTGGGATACATTTGACAAGTAATTGAGTTAAGGTATAGTTGTCCAAATGTACCAAATAGAACCTGCTAGTTTCATCCCCCCCCCCCCCACCCCCTCTCCCCTCCCTACCCTCACTTCTATTACTTGCTCACTTGACTGTTAGAGATCATCTTTCTTTTTTTTCAAGCTAGCATCAGGTGATTCTGATGTCATTGTGAGATTTAGTGATCTGTGGTTATAGAACATCAACCACCAACATACAATAGATCTAAATAGCACTAATCAAGCTATAGTGTGATTGTGGAATGTTGAGTCATTGCTATCGTGGTAACATATTGCAATTGCAACTGAGCTCTAAACTGATGTGATTATGTGTACTCAAAATAGCTATAGTATTCAATAATTCTTCCTTCTCTCTTACGAACACATAAGTTACAAAGACAAATAAAAACAAACTAGTGAATAATCATGATAGAATAAATAACAGTGTCTTTGAAATATCTTACATAAGATCTTTTAAAAAATTATAGGTTCCATAGCTCATCTCATCTTACATAAATTTCCATTTCAACATGTTAACTGAACCATTTTCTGCTTTATTTATGCATGCTAAAGCTGACTAATTGCCTTGCCTTTCTCTAGTCATCATTGACTGCTCATTAGTGAATAATGGGATTCAGAGCTGGTGAGTAATACAGTGCAGGTAGAAACACTTCTACATCAGATAAGTGGTTTTATGTATAGTACTACACTATCAACCATTTACCACAACCTCTTCTAATTCAGGGATTCTGATAATGACATAATATCTCCAATTTAGAAAATCAGATCATCAGATCCCATTAGCCAAAAAATCTGTAAGTTGATTACAGGGGTAAAATTTGAAAATACCAAACATTTATAGGGATTTGAATCTTCCTGAGTGTATGCACAAGTATCTACATGTATTGTGTTCCACAGACATTAAAAAAAAGTTATCATAATTTTTTTTTTAATGTAGAAATCCTGGGGGGGGGGGGGGAATATGAAAAAAATAATTACACGTAGCTGGGTTTTTTTAGTTACAGTATGGCACTCGTTGTAAACGAGGTGCGGATCGACTAACAAGGATAGTGAGCTAATTAAGGGTTCTCTTTGGTGGCTACTATTTTTAATTTGAATAGAAGGAGCTAGAGGTCAAAGGGCTGCTGGGATTCTTCCTTTTATACCTGGACCTCCGGAAGGAGTTGAGAATGTGGTAAACGAGGCCACAAATTTCGAGTGTGGAGAAGAATAGCATTGAATCATAAACGCAACCTCTAAGTTTAAAGCACATAAAATAGAAAAATATTTTTTTCATGAAACATTTCCTTTAAGAATAATAAGTACAACATAGTAAAATTGATTTTATACAGTATATATTTTGAGTTCTATCTAATGTTATGATGAATAGACAAAAACAAAGCAAAAACAAAATGTTTATGATCATTGAGAAGTATGTTAAAATTGCTTGTGCACATCTTGATAAGCAACATTGGGAGAAACTTGAATTTTCAGTTCCGTTGTGACATCTTCATAAACAGGAACATCTGGGCTCTGCAATTGATTTCTTTTATAACAACACTTTTGCTTCTTTTTTATCAATAAAATTGCGAGTTGATTCCCAACAATACCAATAAATACCCCAAATAAACAAGACACAGTTCCAACGACTACCACAACTTGGTAGGTTATGCCTGACACTGTATTAAAAATTTAATAATCAAATTTTTTTAAACTAATTTAAGCACTTTCTATTTTTGTATCATTGTAGATAATTACTTACCAATTTCTTTGATTATTACCCAATATGAGAAAAGAGATGTTACTCTGAATTTTACTATTCATTGGAATTCCAGCAGCAGAGTTGATGTTTATCAGTACTTTGTGGTTAATATTAATTCGGTAAACTCACTTACACCTGAAGTGAAAACTCTCAGTGAACCTACTGACCTTTTTACTTTAAAAAACAACACTGAATATGCTATTAATATTTCACTTTGTAATCAAGCATCAAATTTTCACTTCGGTATGTGTTACAAATAATTATTTATCAAATAGCTAGCTTTGATTAATCTAATTTATAGGAAGATGTCCTCTCCTTGGATATATGCAAGACGTATTTCTACACAGTTATTTTTTTAATGTTTCTGGTGCCACTGGTGCACTATTAATGGATGTTTCCAGCAACAGATCTGTTATCATGTACTGCAATAACAATGGAGAATGGGATTGGAGTGCTTTACATTTCTTATTTGATAGTACAATTATGATTGATGATACCACAGGTCAGTGACCAAAATATAATAGACATGCCAGTATCCGTTTTCATTTAATAGAATTTTATGAATTTTGGGTACAATTAACTCCTGAACCATTGTTGTTACTGCTTTAGAGGAGTATGTTTACTATTAATAATAGTTTTTACTGCTATAAAGATAGTTTTACTATATTATTTTAAATATTATTAGAAATGCTGCATTTGCTATTCTGTGATTAAATTAATGATTAGAATAATAAATACTAGCTACAAAGTAAAAAAAGGTAAAATACAATCTTAACTTTACACATCAAGTTCATTTTTTTACTGTGAACAAAATGCAAGTTGCTGTATAGATGTAATAATGAATGCCATTGTTTTTATATTGACAAATAACTATTCTGATAATGCTGATCTGGTTGCATTGAGTATTATTATAAATATTGCAGTTATATTATTTCTCATATTTACTATGTTCTATCTTGTGGTACAATGTTGTTGTTTTTACATGTGTAAGTTACAGAGATTGATGCAATTAGTCATGATATTAAAGAATCATGTAATGTTACATTCAGCAATCAAATGACTGAAATTTAGCACAATTGATTGATGAAAAATTAAACATACTTGAATACAAAATAACTCATTTTATCCCAGAAGTCAATAATTTATCCTTTTTATGAAATAACAAACTGAACACCCTCTTAGTTTATGACCAATTAACAATACCTCCATTTATTTTTCTAGTAGTAATTCCAGTTTTGATTTATCTGTTTTTATTAAAATTTTGTTTCTTTTAATTTTGCCATTTCAAAATATATTTTACATTTAGATATTTAAGCACAAGATAAAATGAAATAAATGTACAAATGTAGATAATTATTCCATATTTGTTTCTGATTTTCAGGTGCAATTTTATTATTTTTAGTAGTTGAACTCTAAATATCATATTGACATGAAGTGTAAATACAGAACTTCAAAGTATGCTTATTTGAATGTTGGGGCTGCAGAGTTGCCATGAACAAAGGTACCCAATACAGACCAGTATATTGAGAAGGTAATTTGATTGAAAAACATTTCTCAGATATTGTATTAACAATGTCATGATCTTAAGTTCACAAACAAATTACTGACTACTACATTAATAAAAAAAGATATGAAAGATGGCTGGAAAAAGAACTTTTTGGTAAGTAATCTTCCTCATAATGCATTGATTTTCATTATTACTATGCAATGGTGTGTCAAGTATAATTTTATTACCCTTTTAGTTTCACTAAGTTCTCCTGACAAAAGAAACATTTTCCAAAGAAGAATTCTTTCGTTTCTTTTCACGGCTGTGTTTTGTAATTGTAACGCCCCGCACGCATAGAATTTTAAATTTTTACCGAATGACAAACCGGAAAATTACCTGAATGAGAAAACGGAAATTTACCGTGTCCCTTTGTATTTTAGTACGATGAGCAAGACCCTTTATTTCACGACTTCTCTGGAGGAAAGTTTGGTTGCTCTAGCGCACTCACTTGGTATAGCTAATTCCAGTGAATATCAGGGGAACTCAAGAAGGTGCACCTTCCATTATTTCGTGGAGAAGCTAGTCCAAAGTACTCTTGTGATGCCATACACTGTAAACCAAAAGGTGTGTAGTTCACACAAAATTAAGCGTGAATCACTTGTAACAATAGTCACACCAAAATATGGTGTGATGCGCACACCTCATCGTTTGGGTGTGAAGTACACACCAAATTTAGCGTTTAATGCTGAATTATTTTAAGTTACATTGATTCTAGTAATACATATCAACTTTTTTTTTCCAAAAAGAGATTGGTGTAATCCCAGATCTCATTAATCAGACAATTAAAATCTTACTCAACTCTCTTATCTAGCACACAAGTGTACAAAACATTTATAAGGTAGATTACAATGATAATAGCATTGGTTTTTGCCTGCACATGAATATAATTAATGTTCGGTAAAGGGTCAATGCTATTCCATTGAGTGTGAATTTCACACTAAGTGTGCATTCACACTAGGAAGAAAGTGTGAAGGACACACTATGCATAGGTGGTGGGCATTCACACCACCAGTTTGGTGTGAATTTGGTGGGTTTTCACGCTATAATTTTTACAGTGTATAGTTATAGTTAGTAAGTGATGAAAATGTGTAATAGTAAAATTTTATTCATGTCTGGAGTACATCAAAATTTTAACTAAAAAATATTTGTTGAGCCGGACACCACAGGATGTCCTGCATGAATACAGTAGGAATAATGATGTTTGTGCATCATGACACTTGCTTGTACAGTTATGTGTACAAGCAATGTATTAAATGAAAAAAAAATATTCTAGCTAAAGAGGAAATACTTAATGTCATACCAACCTTGTCATAATTACGAGCAATTGGAATGCCTCAGTTACTGTTAATGGAATATTAAATGAAAATAAATTGTTCTCTTTTGGAAGAATAACTTGATACCATACCAGCCATATCATAACTCCACTTGCTATCATGTTCTACATGTTTTTACATTGCAGTCAATCTTATCATTTATAATTTATCTCTAACCATATGGAGATGGGAAAAATTAGTGATCAAACAGGTCATTAAGTTATATCCTGTGACATACCAATACATAAATCATACGAATGCTAACTGATTCATTTTTTTTATATGAAAGTGATCAGCTTGTGATCTGAGCTATTTTATGACAGTGATAAGACAGATTGCCTGCAGAAGCC
>WLWI01002203.1_pt1 | contig 16836 bp, 11 predicted proteins | sample 6701501 | NCBI WGS metagenome assembly WLWI01 (sample SAMN12718690, study PRJNA515312) | sponge metagenome | isolation source: marine sponge | host: Mycale hentscheli | place: New Zealand: South Island, Marlborough, Capsize Point | collected 2014-11-01
TAATGTAAAACTATAAAAATTAACCTAACTCTATTATCAAACTATGTAGTCTAAGATCTACATCCATTTAACATACTCTGCTCTCCCACTGAATATGTTATAGTACCCAAACAAACTCTTTTATTTTATATTTTTATTAAACCACAAAGTTTACATCAACTATAACTGTAATGATGTATGACATTTTTAATTAAATAGCTGTATATTCTATCTAAAACACCAGCAAATAACTTTGCTGGTATAAAATAATTCATTATTCTTATATTATCACAAATAATATAACATTTAAACTTTATTATATAAAGCAATACTATGCAGCTGATTACGAATTACATTAATAAAATAAATATTAAAATAATTCATTACTCTTGTTTTACCACAAAAAGTATAACATTTAAACTTTATTAGACATAGCCTAAATTTTATAGCCTTCATCATACAGTGGTATAGAATAGAAGCACCAATGAATCTAATGAAACAACAGACAGACATAACATTAACAACATCAAAATAAATAACTGTATCTATAGCTGCAATTACAGGGAACATGCATCGCTCGCTTCGCTATTTTGCGCTATTCGAGCGCACCACTAGTATATGTACGTATGGATGGTATATATGCTCCTTAAACACGCGTGTGAGTGTCATTTTTTCTCCAAAAAACATTGCTCTTTAGGATTGATTTCACTTTCTTCTGATTACTACAGTATTAAAAGCAAGTATTACTTGAAACTTTGGCTCCAAAAATTATGAGGAGATAATATCTCTGAAATGCTTGTTTTTCAAATCCCACAAAGTTACTGCAATAGTTAATATGACAGTGAAAACCTTGTACCAAAAGTAATTTAGAAATGTCGTCATTTTTTGGGGGGTGCTAAATGCCGCTTGTTGGTTGTCAAGTGTCACTGGTGGCCAGAGTGGCTAAAAATGAAGGAAGCCGCCATTATTTGGGAGAATCTGTGGTAAGTGCTAGTTTTTATACTAGTTAGCTAAAATTACAAAAATAACTCTGGCTATGTTGTTTTGGTAGAGCTGCGAGCTAGTTCATCAGTTACTAGTAATTGAGGTAGTCAGAATGGCTTATAATGGATATTACAGAAGTTATCACTATTCAAGAAATTGAGGTAAGAGAGTAATTCTGTATTTGATTGGTAATATTAATGGTCAACTACTATATACTTTTTATGCATGAACTAAGCTTATTATATAACAATGCTGTAGTTTTATGTAACCTAATTAGGCAAGCTCACTCAATATTTGTGCTTAAGCACATCACTAGCTGTTATGGAGCAAGCTTTGTGAGCGAGATACTATTATGGTTGAAATCGGGTATATGTTATAATTATGTATATTTTATAATTATGTATATTTGGTAAGTATGCCCCTTAAACGCGCGCGCGGGTTCCTTACTGCGCCTGTGAAAACCCTTTACCAGCTAAATGCCACTTTGTTGGTTGTCAAGTGCCACTGGTAGTAAGAATGGCTAAATATTAATACTAAGGAAGCCACAGTTACTTGGGAGAAGCTGAGGTAAGTACGTAGTTCCATATTTTGTTAGCTAAAATTACAAAAATAACTTGTGGCTATTATTTTTTTGGTAGAGCTGGGAGCTTGTTTACCAGTTACTGGTAATTGAGGTGTCAGGAAGCTTCATATTGACACTAAAAGCCACCACTCCTTGGGGGAAGCTGATGTAAGTACATAATTCCATATTTGCTAGTTAAAATTGCAAAAATAACTCTTGACTTTTTTTTATTGTATTCATGAAAAGTGTCCATTGACAACCTTAATAAAATCACAAATTAGTGAATAATCAGTTGATAACTAGCTTTATAACCTCTGCAGCCTTGTCAATGTTTTGTCAACTCTAATTATTATCACAGTTTATGGATTTTGTTATGGTTGTCAATGGACTCCTTTCAGGCAGTGTTTTTTCTCCTAAAAACAAGCCATTTTGGGTTTGACCTCACTTTCTTTTGATAACTACATGTTCTACTTGAAGCTTGGGCTCCAACTTGTGAGATAATTCCTGCGAAATACTTGTTTTTCACGTCCCAAAAAGTTACTGCAAATGTTTACCATGGCATTGAAAACCCTTTACCAGACATAATTTCAAAACTTCTTGTTGGTTGTCAAGTTCCACTGGTAGCAAGAGTAGCTAAGTATTGAAACAACAAAAGCCACTATTACTTGGAAGAAGCTGAGGAAATGGCGTAGTTCTATATGGGTTAGCTAAAATTACAAAAATAACTCTGGCTATATTTTCTATTTGGTTGAGCTGCAAGATTGTTCACCAGTTACTGGTAATTGAGGTAGTCAGAATGGCTTTAATTGGATACTACTTCAGTAAATTGAGGTAAGAGAGAAATTCTTATTTTGATTCGTAATATTAATAGTCAACTCATTATATATATATATTTTTGTATGAACTATTTAACAATACTGTAGTTTATGTAACCTAAATAGGCAAGCTCATTCATATATGTGACCGGTTTTGGGAAAATCGGCCTAAACGCGGCATCTAAAGTTTTCTAATTTATTCTACCAGTAGGTTGCACGGGGCCTTCGGATGCTGTCCTCCTAATTTGGAAGCTGCAGCACAAGACGTCTTGGCCCTACGCACTACAACACTTCAGTATTTTTGCTAAACTTATTATTGTTGATTTCGAAAAAATGTCGCTTAAAGGTGTTGCTAAGGTCAGGGGGCATGCCTTGTGTCCGTATACTATTACCGCGTGTCTCCGGGATACTATGGAATAAACCTGTTACAGGCTGGTTGAAATAAGTCTAAAAGGCTTAATGCAGGGCTCCTTGAGAAACTATGATGGCGAGAATTGTGTGAGTATGGGATTATGTAGAATAGTAAGTGAATTAGTTAACTACAGTTTTTTTCCCGCTGTTAGTGAAAAGCCCCCCAATAATTTCATAGTCCAACCGGCTAGTGTTTCTAGCCTCCTAGCGTGAGTTCTAGAGCATGGCCAGGGCTTACAATGCGTCATAAGCTAGAGCTAACTGGTGTCTATCCATTTCTGCCATAAAAAAATTTTCGAAAAAAATCGACCCATAAGGCTTTACCCAGGGATACTGAAAAAAATTGTTTGCCGCGTTTAGGCCGATTTCCCCAAAATCGGTCACATATAATGTGTGGACATACGTATGCCATTTTGTACTTTGACCCTCGCATTTTTGCATTTGCTTCGTGGTCCACACCTTCCCATACCTCTGCCAAACAGAATATTTCCGTTTAGCATCATTCAAGGAAGCTTTACCCCTTTTTACAGGGTTATTTCTAATTGCCATAAGATGCACTTAGGTCTTAGACTCAACACTCTACAGTAATACTTTAATAGTCAGAATGTGATAATAGAGACTACAGACAATACCAGTCAGAAATTGAGGTAAGAAACCAGTTTTGTATTTGTTAGCTAAAGTGTGGTCACAACAGCTACATACTTATACTTTAAGAAATTAACTGATAAATTTATGGAAGTGTTTCATTTGTGCACATGCTCGCTTGCCATTTGTGCTCAAGCACATCACTAGTATGTATATTATGTGTGTATGGATGGTATGTATACCTCTCAAATGCGTGCATGTTCCTTTTTTTCCCTCAAAACATTGCTTATTTAGGCTTGACCCCACTTTCTTCTGATACTACAGCATTAAACAAGTCTTACTTGAAACTTGGGCTCCATATTGTGAGATAATTCCGGCAAAACACTTTTTTTTCAAGCCCCAACAAGTTACTGTGAATGGTTAGTATGATATTCAAGACCATTTACCATACGTAAATTAAAAAACTCGTTGATTTTTAATTGGAGCTGCTAAATGCCACTTGTTGGTTGTCAAGTACCACTGGTAGTCAGAATGGCTAAATATTAATACTTAGGAAGCCACCATTACTTGGGAGTAGCTGTAGTAAGTACATAGTTCGATATTGTTAGCTAAAATTACAAAAATAACTCAGGCCATTGTTCTTTTGGTAGAGCTGTGATCTTGTTCACCAGTTCCTCAGATAGTCAGAATGTGATATTAGACACTACAGAAAATACCAGTACTCGGGAAATTAGGTAAGAGTGTAGCTCTGTATTTTTAGCTAAAGTATGGTCACAACGGCTACCTACTTAAACTTTTATAAATAGAGTGATAAATTCTTTTGAAGTTTTTTCAATGAATCATTTAGTCTATTTCTAAAAGTAAGTGTAGCTGTTGTGCTGATTTGATAATTTTAGCTAACAAATACAGAACTATTTTTTAATATGTGTAGTCTCTAATATGTGTCATCTGGATTATCTGAATTACCAGTAGGTGTTGACACAAGTTCTCACAGCTGCTAAAAAGGCCGAATCATGTCCATTAAAGGGTTTCCAATAACATATTTATGATTAGCTAGAACATTTTGCGACTAGAAAAATAACAGTACGTTTACAGAATCATTGCACTTTTGTTTTTCAGCTTAATTTGAAAAACAACAATTAAGTGTGTCAAGTGATATTCAGAGACAAAATGATTCAAAGGGGTAAACAATTGAACTTCAGTGGATGATACAGGATTGCTTAACTAAAGGATTCTGTTTTGTTGAGGTAGAGTTTTAATGAAATAATTATACCATACATTCATGTAGTTTTGAAACGGTATACAAAAGGACATATGGCAAGAATGCATCATGGGAAGTAAATATTGAAGGTGCACGATCTTGCTCATGATCATGCGATGACTCTAGTGGTCATGTGCATCAGTGTAATCAGAGGCCTAAGCATTGTCATACCCTTCATGAAAAATGGACTTTCCTTCACTACTTGAAGAAAGAGCGAAAAAATATTTATCTAAATTTTGATAGTGATAAATTAGTAAGTACGAAGGTATAGTCCAATATGGTAAACTAGTTTAAAGATTGCCAAGCTATGCAAGGCAGAAGACCCGCAGGTGTACAGACTTTATCAGAGATACATCAATTTTTAATAGCATAAATTCTCGGCCTTGTTGGCCTTCTAGTGCAATTGATTTAAACGACAGTAAGCCAGAGGAGGCAGTGAATATATACATACATTACATTACAGATGATGCGACAGAATACATACAATGGCTGCTACGTAACCCTTTTAATTTTATAGATTGATTCAGTGAAGAAGCTTCTATTGAGGATGTGCCATAAAATTGCTCTTGGTATGGAATATCTTTCCTCCAATTAGGAATACACAGAGATCAAACTGCATGAAATTACTTGTAAGCTTATAGATTTTGTGAATCCTTAATGAACTTGTCACATTTGCTCATCTATATGTTAAGGCTGTTAACATCATCACAATATTGACTTGTTATTTTGTAGACTTGATTCTTTTAGAATCATCAAAAAAATAATGTTAATGAGATCACACTTGAAAGTGCCCAAGAACATTCAGTTTAATATTGGATCAAACTTCAGAATCATACTTTATAATTGATAGTTAATGTCTTCCATTGTTGTTATATGTTATTTTGATTGTTTTAGCACCTTATTATTTCAACTGCTACTAAATTATGTAATGCATAGAACATTATGCAACCTCAGTTTGTGTCGATATTTATTGTGGACAACTTTTGTATTCACATTATCTACTGATACTTTCTAGTAATCTTCTAAAGGTGACTGCAGTAAAGCAAATAAGCAGAAGTTGGAGATACTATCACGTATATTTACAAATTGAGAAATGTTATCTGAATTACTACATCAGCTAATAGTAAACATTTCAAATTTGGAGCTCTACTAACTGTTTCAACTGCACTGTGTTGTCCCTTATTCTTTTTTCAACCCCATTTTACTCACAGAATTGCTATAATAAAACATAATCAACAACTAATATTATAATGATTGATTCAGCTACAAAACACATGAAAAAATACAAATCTACTACAGAAGTTCACAAAAAAGTCTTTTTAAACTTTATTACTCCAAAGGCACACTGGCATCATTAGAGTGATGAGTTCCATATAACTCACTTTTTGTCATTATAATTGTCTCTTCATCATCAGGATCTGAAGTATAAAGGATAGATGGAATGAATACATTATCAATTAATCTAACAATAAATTATACATCTGTTTGAGAATACATTCATAATCAGCATAATAGCTACTTGTCAACAGAACCAAATAGTTAGTTAATAGCAATTCAATCAGTTTATGTAGGAAAGTTCAGCAAAGAAAGTTATAAAGCATGATTATGATAATAATAGATAGCAACATGAGTCAGCATGGAGAGTATTTCTAAATGACATGTATGCCGCCACAGTGGCGATTGATGTACTAACATTTGAAAAATAGAAATGCAGTAACTAGGGCTTTGTTTTATCCATTGTTATTGTCCTTTACTACAAGATTTAGTTACATCACTTTCTCCTGCTGCTCTCTTTTTTCCTGAGTTATCTTAGTTCTTCTTATCTTCCTTCTTTCCTCTATTCAAATCTTTCTTCTAGAGTCATGAATTTCCATCTTTTGTCTCTCATACTTCCTTCTTTATTCTATTCATGATTGTGGAGTTAGGTTTTGCGAAGTATTGCCTTCTTTGTTAATCCCTTATCGATTTCCCCCACTTATAGCTACAATTAGTCTTCGTGTCTAATCACCTTTGTTTCCTTAGCTGCCTTCTAACAATATGATGACACTTTACCCATTCAATTTGAGGCAACGCTTTACAAACCGCTCAGGTCATGTATTTTTTCTGAATACACTACCGTTTTTATCATTGTTCATGGTTGCCGTTCATCATCATGGTCTGTCATCATCATCATCATTGCTGACACACAAGCATATAATAAATTACAACTGTTCTGCTAACATTATCAAAATTCACATCACCAATATGTGAAATCAATGACCCCTTACCGGACTACCCATAGCATTTAATTAAAACAATATAAGCTGTATTCCAACAAGCTACTACTTTATATCATGCAGTTACAAAAGTGCTCATAATTTTTTTGTTTGAGATTCTACATTTGACTATATGGGATCAAGCTCACTTCTGGGATCAGAAAGCTCTACCCACTTCATAAGAAATGTTTTCTCACTTGAACATCTCCCAACAATACTTTTTACTAGGCAGTGTAGTCATATTGTGATGCATAAATCCTGTGACAAGACTATTCCCACACATAAAAGTAATAGTTATTTCATGGAACTTATCTCTATATCAAAATGGCAAGTAGCTAATGTATCATTAACAAATATTGATATGGGCGGTGGAAATTGTTTAAAGTTGAGGAGGGGAGGGGGGCTCAACTGATTAACTACAGAAACACGGAAGTGATTCAAGCTATTAGGTAAAACACTCTAAAATCGGACAAAAGTCGATTTTCCTGAGTAGAGGTTTCTTTTGTAGACCCTATGTAAATAAGCCATTCTGACTATCTAAATGTTCAGTAGCTCTTGACACAGCAAATGAACGACTTGTTTGTTAAAAAGTAAGTAATAAAATTTCAGTTGGAAAATACTACAAAATCTAATCACAATAGCTACATGGCTATTTAGGGTATTTACCTTTCAAGTTTTCATAACTTCATATTCTGCATCTATTATTGTGTTGAATATCAAATATAATATACATAAAAAAGACGCAAATTTAATTTTTCTTGAGTTGTAACATACCTTGTTGGCTATTTATAATTTCATATGTTGAATCTGCATAGATTCCAGCATATCAATATCAATATCATAATATTATTCTAGGCATGTTTACCTTGTTGACCATTTGTTGAATCTATAATTTCATATATTGCACCTAATAGATTATCACAGTGACAATATGAAGCTAATGACAATTTTAATACTGTATTCAATTGTATTAAACGTACACACAGTTAGATAATTGACCAGTAGCATAGAATCATTTATGCCATACAACAACTTTTAACATCCCAATTGTTTAAAATTATTCGAAGTTTGACTAGAACTACCAAATAACTATTTCTATTTTTTTTTATCTGGATAATAGTTTGCCATCACTACTTCATGAGATTACTTCCCACCATAATTTACCTTCATCTGTAGTAGTAGATTCCCCACATGTATTTAAAGCCTGTAATTTAGTATTGAACTGTGAAGACAGTTTATCAAATGTAGGTCTGTCATCAGGAGTTTTCTTCCAGCATTTCTGAATGATAATGTAACTGTAACAATAATATAGAATGAAATCATTGACATGAAGTAAATGTTGTAGGGTGATGACTCTTGTGTTACCTAATTGCCAACCAAACATCATTTTTCTGTATGTATTTATTTATAATGCTGCTGCTAATTAAGTGATAAATGGAAAACTTGTCTATAGCTACAGGACAATAATGAAAAAAAAGTGGGGCTTTAACATAAATCGATTTTTATACATTTTAATGCAATAGATCATTACTCTGTTATATTCACAAGTATTACTAATGCAGCAGATCATTGAAACAAAAACTGCATGAATTGCAAGATGTGATGGAGAGAATTATACCAGTAACAATTTTGTAAGACTAAACTCAGAGTGTTAGATTTCTTCCACAGGTCATACACTAGAAATATTTGGATTTTTTGTACTTTCAGCTCTTGGCAACATTCATGTACACTTTACTGAACTTTTCCACACATTTGTCATTCCTGCTGGTCTGCACAGTTATAGCTCATGTCTTCACTTAAACAACCATATCACAAAGTGTACTCTACCATTTAACTTAGATTATGAGTACTAGATATTCTTCCTGTGATAGTATTTGAGATGAGTAAAGCATTTTCAAATGACTAATTTGCGCTACATCTTATGTTGGCTCGTTTTCCTGTCAGTATCAATATGACTGCAATTACAAAAACCCTATACCTAACTATGGGCAAGCAAATTAGTTGGTATCAGCTTAATTAGGATGTTTGGACTGTATACTCACATTAAACAAACTTTTTATAATGTTTGTGCATTATAAGTTAATCGTTTAGAAAATTTAGACAATGAGGATTGAGCCACATAAAATTTAGTGTTTTATTTAAGCCTCTGCATATGATGCAGAATAGGCAAGACACCATAATCATATATTTTCACACAATTAATAAACAATATAGTGTATGCTTTGCTAAAAAACATTTATTTAAAGAAATCTGCTGTGAAGACAGATTCATGTGTTTACATATTTGAAACTAAAAAATGTAAAAGTGAAAGTATTGTTATTTGAATATATGCCTGTACAAACCACATTAACTTGATGTGTAGTGAAGTGTAACTAAAACACTCAAGAGCTGTTTGCTGTTTTTCAAGTACACAGTTATTTTCTTCCTCATACTTTAAGTGCAATAGTGAAGAAGCCAATGAATTATAATGTAAAGTAACTGCTTCTTTTTGTCGAAAATATTCAGTAGTATAGACATCTTCTGACAGGCCAAAGTCAGAAATTTTGAGGTCATTCTTGGCATCCAATCTTTAAATAATTCATTGAAGAAACATAATATATATTAGATTAAAGTAACATGTGCTAGCATGATAACAAATTCTAGCTAAGTTCAGCAACTTCCCAGATTTGGCTGGAAGGGAGGCATTTACACGTATTATCAATCACTTTCCTTCCTCCTTCCAGTAATGGATACAGAGATAGAGTAAGGCATAGGGTGTGGAGGTGGGAGTGAGCAATCATGAATGACAATGTTTAGTGGGGATTTGTAGGAACTCTAGTTGATAATGAACTTACAGACAATTTCTAGCAGCCAAGTCTCTGTGAATTAGAAAAATTCTCTTGAAGTTTTGCCATCAGATTACCCTTGGAATGTCACACAGAATCATATAATTCATGGAGAGCAATTTGATGGCAAAACTTCAAGAGAAATTTTCTAACTCTATACATCTACAGGATCATTAAATGTTTTCTTAGAAGTACTACAAAGTTATATCATTCAGCTTACATCTTCCTCATCGACATCATAACATAAAAACAGGTCTGTCCTATTCTTCTTCAAATAGTTGAACAAACTACCATTTTCCATATATGGCATTATAATTAAAGGAAAAGCGTCATCACTGAGGCAAACTCCAATCAAATTCATCAGATGAGGATGTGATAATTGATGCATATTTAGAATTTCTGAAAGAAAACTCTCCATTTGATCTCTTGAAACACTACCTAGAAACAAATAACAAAAACAAACAAACAACAGCAAAATTCAATACGAATAGTTATGTTCAAATATTAGGTAGTATAGTAGTAAGAGGTAATTGTTGTCAATGTGATTGTGTTGTTAACCCTTCCAATTTCACTAATCTTACGGTGTCATCACAAGTTAACAATTCCTTAAAACAAACATTTAATTCGTCAAATATTTTATTTAAGTAAAGTTTTGGTTCTAATGGAGAGTTTCAAAAAACAGCAAAATATGCACTGACTTAAACCAGAATGATGGCAAAGCTACAGCTGCATTGTTAAATAACTGTTTTGGTCTGTTTAAGCCAAAGTGTTTAAGTAAATATTATGATGTAATGATTTTTCCCCAAACTAACATGTTTCGAAAATAACCCTGTGAAATAATAATCTGTTAATTGTGTGACTTCTACGAAATCAATACAGCAATAAATGCAATCAAATTTTATTTGATTTTGTTTTTCTTTAAATTGATCTTGAGAGTATGCATCAATTACTCACATTAAAAAAAATTGCTCATTTAATTGACTATACACTTATTAATTTACCAATACTTTTATACCAGTGAGTCGGTTTTGATAATACTTTTGTTATTTTTTTGTTAGAAATTTTTGGGATTATTTTTAGGCAGTACTTGAAGTTACCTTTCATTGTCTTAACTGCAACAACTGCAACATCAGATGAAGATTTCAGCCAATTAGCCTTTCTTACTTCTCCAAAATGACCTAATGCAATAAAAATGTCAAAGGATCTTAATTGTTGTCCAACTATTGAATCAAGACTCATAGGTTTAGCCTCCAGTGTACTAGTTTCTAAGCTAATATCACCTAATCGTCTTTTACACTTAAATTTGTAGCATTAGTTTTCCGTGGTCCAGCAACATGATGTAACTACATAGGCTACTCATAAATGAAATGATATCATTACTCGTCTTTTACACTAAAAAGGCTCCTTTGCTCAATCTTTGAATGTGTGGAATAATATCGATTGTCTGTTTTTTTAGTGCACTGTAGCTAAGTATATTATTAAACAAATGGAACTCTAAGTTGAAATTAAAATAAAACAAATTTGAAAATGAAGAAAGAGTCTTAAGCCATTGCTAAATTTGCTAGCTATATAATTGTTTACTCTTATAATGATACTTATGTACTGTCATAAAGTGATAAGTCTCTGTATGGGGCACATAGAGAGTATCATCATAATTATTTTAATATCAATGAAAAATATAAATTTGGTATTAATCATTATAAGCATTTAATGCACATTTTAATGATAGAGAACTAAATTAAAAGTGAAAAAATTACAATCTGATGCAATTTTAATGATCATTTTTTACAGCTGGCCATATAATTATGCTGAAGTGTTGTTTATAAAAAGTCAAAGGAATGTGTCATATAGTTACTAAGTGTTAAAATGCCTTGTTGTCTTTTGTATTTTATCAAAAGAGTGAAACATTTGGCTAGTACATAATTACCTTCACCAAGTACTGAGTCCAGCAATTTTAATTTATTATTCTGTACAATAAGATTATCTGGAATGATCTTCAACCAGTTCTTGGTTGATTCTTCTGTATACAAAATAATAGGATTATACCAGTAGTTAAGTACAATATATAACATTGATTACCTGCTCTATTGAAGGTAGTTAGTTGAAGCTCATCATTTTTTATGCTTGTTTTAATACTTATAAATTGTAGTCTGCATTTTGATTGTTTTTTTATCACTATTAAAAGGAAAATGGCTATCAGAAAGCATATGATTACTCCTATAACTGCTGCAACTGCTCCTATTGCTACTCCGATAGAATTCGAAGTAGTAGGTTGGACAATTGTAAGATGTTTAACAGTTTAATGTGCAACATTTTCAACCCATTGGGTTTCCTTTTATTAACTTATTTATTAAAAAAAATACAAAATGAACTAGTAATATGTACTTCAGCACAACTGACTAGTGAGCCATTGTGCACAAGTAGCAAGGTAAAATGTTTAAACCAAAAGTGAAAATCATGCATTTATCTTATGCACACACACACACACACACACACACACACACACCCTTGTGTACAGGATAATACCAACACGAGACTTATATTTCACTTTCCTTGTTACTTGACTGTTAGACAGCTGCATAGGGCATACATCTATAATAATAATATACTGCGCAAACCTAGATAACTTAGTACTGCCACTTATTCTAATAAAAAATGAGCTTCTGTATCTTTATAATACTTAAATACACCATTGGACATAAAAAAATCAATTGACTAGAAATTACCTATGAAGTCACTTTGCTAAGTTGTAATATATTGTAATCACCATAACTTCAATACTGCAAATAAATAGGTATTGAAATGTCAGTTGCAATATTATTAGTAAAACACAATTTTTTTTAACTTGCATATAATATCTTCTCACCAAAATATATATGATTGAAGCAATAAATAGGGTCATTTTTAATACAAATTATCATTTTATGTCAATAGATTAGATTATAATGGAACACTAAAAATATAAGATTTTGGACTTTCGGAAGAAGTTTACACTAGTGGATATTTCAGATGGAATAAGAAGGTTGCAGTGAGACTGCCTTTTAAATGAATGGCACCGGAGAGTCTAACTTATGCATTTTTTACAAGCCAACATGATGTAGTAAATATATATGCAATTAAAAAAGAACAGTTATAATAGCATATATGATGCCTTTTGTATAGCTATCATAACTTATACTCTTCGTTACTTCTGTGGTCCTAAGGAGTAACCTGCTGGGAGGTGTTTAGTTGTGGCAGAACCCCTTACCTAGGAGTAAATCCCATCGATCTGCCAAAACTTTTGGAAGAAGGGGCGATATGGACTATCCTACAAATGCTGATAATAGCTCTGAAATGTGAGATATTGAAGTAAAATTTAATTTAAATATATTTTAATGTTATCAAAATAATTGCTACTATCACCCAATAAATGATCTTTTCAGTATTAGATACATTGTGCTATCGAAGTGCTGCAAGCTGTATCCTGAAGACCGGCCCACTTTTGATGATCTTGTAACCATGATGGACAGAAAGTTACAATCAATTGCAGGATACTTAGAGTTGGGAATGATTTTTATTCCCGAGAAAGGTTAGATTTCAATAAATTGATTAATATGACAAGAATTGAGTGAGTGTATCATTGAAGTCTGAATAACAAAATAGCAGTGTTAATTTTGTAAATAATTATAACTGTGCTGGTGTTGTTATAGCTTTTGTTGTTGTTATTTTCACTATTGTTATTGTTGTTGTTATTATTAGCATTAGTAATTTTATTTTCATTATCACTAGTTATATTATTAATAATCAATTTCAACAAAAAATATTAGAAACAACAAATTAATGAACTATGCTTTACCAATTTTTTAATGATGATGCTTTACCAATTTTTTAATGATGATGCTTTACCAACCCAGCTCAGATATTTTATTATGAATACATATTCACAAGTCACGTCATCGTTATTGACACACAATATTACTCATTAATAATTATTATTGTTATTATTTTATTATTAATATTGCTATCATTATTATTATTATTATTATTATTGTTATTATTATTATTACTATTATTATTACTACTACTAATAGTATATCACCATTTCATTTTTTAATCTATATTCATTTATAATATTGCTATTATAAATGTTATAGTTATTACCATGTCAAGCCATTGATATTGAGTTAATAGATCACATCTTGCTAGCTTGTATACTACAGCATATTAATGAAGGAATAAAGTCCCATTTATTGCTCAGAAATAACAAGTTTTGTTTGGGAAATTGTGATTGGTAGCTTCATTACGTATGATTTCACTCTGGTGTGGTTGTTTCTGCACTACAAGTAAAAAATGCATCTTGTTCAAATACACTCATATATGTTTGCTTAATATTTGAGAAGAATTTGCCAGTGATGAAAATGATCAAAACAATTTGAATGATGACAATTAACATCGAAATTAATCTAGTTACGAAAAACTACTCACAGAATTGAACAAATGAACTTATGTATGTTAATTTAACTGGTTAGATATAAACAAGTTTTGTTTATGTAATGTATTCAGTATTATTAGATAGTGAATATGTACACATCGAACTTTGAAGAAAATATGTAATAGTTATTCTTGATCACATTTTAATACTTGGTAATGTAGTCATTTCAATGAATCAACATCATAAGTGATAAACATTTGTCTAGCACTGATTGACTTTAATTAATGCCTTTGATACTTTCAAATAGCCAGTGAGGAATGCGGTTGCCAGTCTAGTGGTACAAAATAGACAATAAAATTATCTGCAAGTCTGTTTCTTCATCCATTCTCACTTTATTCTACTCTAGCCTATGGGGAGACTATTGGTGACCGTAGCCGACCATAAGATGGCCATGTTTAGTCTTGATTGATTAACCATACCCTGCTGCTCCTTACACCCCCTATAGTTTTTTCTAAGTACAGTCTAGTATAATTTTCTACAGTTATTTAACCCGTTCACCAGTAGATTTTTTGTAAATAGATTTAAAAAATCATAGCAAATTAAACATTGAAAAAAATACCTAGCAACCATATATATTAATGTAGCACACTAGTTAGGAATTTTGAAAAACCACATGTATGTTGCCTAGCAGCAAACCACAAAAATTTAATTAATGTTTCATAATAATTTACTGCATTATTTTAATATAAAAGTGACTATAATAATATGTTGATTATACACAATTAGATTTACATCTAGATGATTGAATTATATATTTATAATGAAAAATCTAAAGTTCTACAAAAATGTTGCTTATAATGAAAAATCTGTAAGAGTATATTTAAAAAAACAGTTACATTCAGGTGCAACACGTAAATGGACCTTGCAAAAGGAGCATTGAATACGAGATTACTATGCTCTATTAGCTAAACCTAGAACTAACTATCCTTGCATTGCTAAGCACAGCTATCTAAGGCATGCCCACCTTCAGCATCTGAAGATTCAGACCCATTGCAAGTACTACCATCAGAAGAATGCACAGCATCTTCTAAAGCTTCCACTTCCCTAAAAGTAACTGTTGGAGATTCAATGAAAGCAAAAACATCTGTATTGCTCTCTTGCAAGTCCCTTACATCGCTCTCCGCTTCAGATAACAAACTAACAACACTGTCAGCACTCAGCCACGAAGCCATGCTACCGCTGAGTAGGCTAATAAATTCGACGGAATAGTACTTCACGGTTTCCTTTTAAGCTCTATTTTGGTGTATAAAACAAGTTGATGGAGCGAGCAGTTCGTTTTTTATACTTCTTTTTGTGTTGATTGGTACCTCGACCGCCATATGGCGGTTATACCGGTAAAAGAGTTAATAGCCTCTTGCCTAAAGAGGCAATATTGTACTATTTTATATACGTTTCTGTGGGGGTATTGAACGAGTCCATGCAAGACTACTAAGCAGCTGGAGACTCTGTGTAAATCCCAAGTTCCAGCAGGGTACACTGCCAACTGCAGAGATGCCAGGGGGAGGAGCTGGGTGTGGTGCGATGTAATTGTGGTCAGCTGCTACATCATCAGCTACCACACTGGTTTCACAGTTTGGAACTAATTATTCAGAACTAACTTTAGACACACGTGGTATCACTTTGAGCATGCACACACACCTCTTTCTTTTATGTGGGTGGACGGCTATAAAATCACCATAGTCACTCTACCCAATTTCAGTTGGTCTCTGTCTTTCTTTTTATCTGCACCATACCTTATTAGCTAATATCTAATTAACTTTCATTATAACTTCCTTGAATACTTTCGAGGCTAGTTGGGAAGTGATAGGATAGCTTTAGGTTGCTGATAGGAGAGCGCCAGACTACTCATAGACCAATTCTGACAGTTCTGTGGGTGGCCCCACAGTTTCTAGCAGTTGTTTACCAATTGTCACCTACCTTATTACACTATCTCTATAGTTCACTAGCACAATATCATGGGACAGCTACAAAAGTAAAGTTTCGAAAAGTTCAACAGTTGCGTAGAAGTCAATAGAGAAAGTATAAGAGACAAGAATACTGCAAGGTTCATTTATAACAATAAGCCGAGAGACTAATTTTAGGCATGATCCTTGAGATATAAGTGCTAGCAATAAAATTATGAGAAAGTGTGAGAATGTAGGTGACTATATAACAATGAGAACATGTGAAGGAGACATTGCATCTTGGCTTGATAGTAGAGACTGAGACTCCGGCAAGAGACTAGCTAGCTATATACAAGAGCTATATACAAGAGTATGAAAAGATTATAAAATCATTAAACCTGCAGAAGACTGTAAAAAAAAACATTGCTACCAATAATACAAATGAAACCTTACTAATAATGCAGTACTCCATATAATATGCTTTATATAGCCAGAATCCTTACAAGCTGATCCTCAGCCATGACATGCTAGAATAACTCTAAAAGTCCTTTGGAAATCTAACACCATAGAAAATGGTGGCTGAATAATGTCTATAAATTTAATTTAGCAATAGTTTATTTCAGGATTTTATTCCAATGGAGGGCAATGGGGCGTGGCCGTGACTAGAGGGGAGGGGGGGGGGGGGGGGGGGGGGGGGGGGCAAAAAAAAATTTTTTTTTAAAGCATTAGTATAAGAGGGCCCCTCTATGATGAGGGGGTAAAAAAAAAAACATAAAAAATAAAAAAAAAACACCACAACTGTTGC
>WLWI01002204.1_pt1 | contig 16832 bp, 18 predicted proteins | sample 6701501 | NCBI WGS metagenome assembly WLWI01 (sample SAMN12718690, study PRJNA515312) | sponge metagenome | isolation source: marine sponge | host: Mycale hentscheli | place: New Zealand: South Island, Marlborough, Capsize Point | collected 2014-11-01
GACCAGATGACCAGGTAGGCCAGGTAGACCAGGTAGGCCTGGTAAACCAGGAAGACCAGGTAAACCAGGAAGAAGACCAGGTAGACCAAGTAGAACAGGTAGACCAGGTGGACCAGGCAGACCAGGTGGACCAGGCAGACCAGGTAGACCAGGTAAACCAGGAAGAAGACCAGGTAGACCAAGTAGAACAGGTAGACCAGGTGGACTAGGCATACCAGGTAGACCAGGTAGACCAGATAGACCAGGCAGACCAGGCAGAAGACCAGGTAGACCAGGTAGACCAGGTACCAGGTGGACCAGACAGACCAGGCAGACCAGGTAGACCAGGCAGACCAGGTAGACCAGGTACCAGGTGGACCAGACTGACCAGACAGACATGGTAGACCAGGTAGACCAGATAGACCAGGCAGACCAGGCAGAAGACCAGGTAGACCAGGTAGAAGACCAGGTAGACCAGGTAGACCAGGTAAACCAGGAAGACCAGGTAAACCAGGAAGAAGACCAGGTAGACCAGGTAGACCAGATGACCAGGTAGACCAGGCAGACCAGGTAGGCCAGGTAGACCAGGTAGACCAGGCGGACCAGGTGGACCAGGTAGACCAGGCGGACCAGGTTGGCCAGGTAGACCAGGCAGAACAGGTAGACCAGGCAGACCAGGCAGAACAGGTAGACCAGGCAGATCAGGCGGACCAGGCAGACCAGGTAGACCAGGCAGACCAGGCAGACCAGGTGGACCAGGCAGACCAGGTAGACCAGGTAAACCAGGAAGAAGACCAGGTAGACCAAGTAGAACAGGTAGACCAGGTGGACCAGGCATACCAGGTGGACCAGGTAGACCTGGTAGACCAGATAGACCAGGCAGACCAGGCAGACCAGGTAGACCAGGTACCAGGTGGACCAGACTGACCAGACAGACCAGGTACCAGGAAGACCAGACAGACCAGGCAGACCAGGTAGACCAGGTACCAGGTGGACCAGACTGACCAGACAGACCAGGTAGGCCAGGCAGACCAGGTAGACCAGGTAGACCAGGTGGACCAGGTAGAACAGGTAGACCAGGTAGACCAGGCAGACCAGGTAGACCAGGCAGTAGGCCAGGCAGACCAGGCGGACCAGGTAGGCCAGGTAGGCCAGGTAGAACAGGTAGACCAGGTAGACCAGGCAGTAGGCCAGGCAGACCAGGTAGACCAGGTAGACCAGGTAGACCAGGCAAACCAGGCAAACCAGGTAGACCAGGTAGACCAGATGACCAGGTAGACCAGGCAGACCAGACAGACCAGGTAGACCAGGTAGGCCTGGTAAACCAGGAAGACCAGGTAAACCAGGAAGAAGACCAGGTAGACCAAGTAGAACAGGTAGACCAGGTGGACCAGGCAGACCAGGTAGACCAGGTAAACCAGGAAGAAGACCAGGTAGACCAAGTAGAACAGGTAGACCAGGTGGACTAGGCATACCAGGTAGACCAGATAGACCAGGCAGACCAGGCAGAAGACCAGGTAGACCAGGTACCAGGTGGACCAGACAGACCAGGCAGACCAGGTAGACCAGGTACCAGGTGGACCAGACTGACCAGACAGACATGGTAGACCAGGTAGACCAGATAGACCAGGCAGACCAGGCAGAAGACCAGGTAGACCAGGTAGGCCAGGCAGACCAGGTAGACCAGGTGGACCAGGTAGACCAGATAGACCAGGCAGACCAGGCAGAAGACCAGGTTGACCAGGTAGACCAGGTACCAGGTGGACCAGGCAGACCAGGTAGACCAGGCAGACCAGGTAGACCAGGCAGACCAGGTAGACCAAGTACCAGGTGGACCAGACTGACCAGACAGACCAGGTAGACCAGGTAGGCCAGGTAGACCAGGTAGACCAGGTGGACCAGGTAGAACAGGTAGACCGGGTAGACCAGGCAGACCAGGTAGACCAGGCAGTAGGCCAGGCAGACCAGGCGGACCAGGTAGGCCAGGTAGGCCAGGTAGGCCAGGTAGAACAGGTAGACCAGGTAGACCAGGCAGTAGGCCAGGCAGACCAGGCGGACCAGGTAGACCAGGTAGACCAGGTGGACCAGGCAAACCAGGCAAACCAGGTAGACCAGATGACCAGGTAGACCAGGTAGACCAGGTAGGCCAGGTAGACCAGGTTGGCCAGGTAGGCCAGGCAGACCAGGCAGAACAGGTAGGCCAGGTAGGCCAGGTAGATCAGGTAGGCCAGGCAGACCAGGCAGAACAGGTAGACCAGGCAGACCAGGTAGACCAGGTAGACCAGGTAGACCAGGCAGACCAGGCAGACCAGGCAGACCAGGCAGACCAGGAAGACCAGGCAGACCAGGTAGACCAGGTAGACCAGGCAGACCAGGCAGACCAGGCAGACCAGGTAGACCAGGTAGACCAGGTAGACCAGGCAGACCAGATGACCAGGTAGGCCAGGCAGACCAGGCAGAACAGGTAGACCAGGCAGACCAGGCGGACCAGGCGGACCAGGTAGACCAGGTTGGCCAGGTAGGCCAGGCGGACCAGGTAGACCAGGTAGACCAGGTACCAGGTGGACCAGACAGACCAGGCAGACCAGGTAGACCAGGCGGACCAGGCAGACCAGGTAGACCAGGCAGACCAGGCGGACCAGGTGGACCAGGCAAACCAGGTAGACCAGGCAGACCAGATGACCAGGTAGGCCAGGTAGACCAGGTAGGCCTGGTAAACCAGGAAGACCAGGTAAACCAGGAAGAAGACCAGGTAGACCAAGTAGAACAGGTAGACCAGGTGGACCAGGCAGACCAGGTAGACCAGGTAGACCAGGAAGACCAGGTAAACCAGGAAGAAGACCAGGTAGACCAGGTAGACCAAGTAAAACAGGTAGACCAGGTGGACCAGGCATACCAGGTAGACCAAGCAGACCAGGTGGACCAGGCAGACCAGGTAGACCAGATAGACCAGGCAGACCAGGTAGACCAGGCAGAAGACCAGGTAGACCAGGTACCAGGTGGACCAGACAGACCAGGTAGACCAGGTACCAGGTGGACCAGACTGACCAGGTAGGCCAGGTAGGCCAGGCAGACCAGGTAGACCAGGTAGACCAGGTAGGCCAGGTAGGCCAGGCAGACCTGGTAGACCAGGTACCAGGTGGACCAGACTGACCAGACAGACCAGGTAGACCAGGTAGGCCAGGTAGGTCAGGCAGACCAGGTAGACCAGGTGGACCAGGTAGACCAGGTAGGCCAGGTAGGCCAGGCAGACCAGGTAGACCAGGCAGACCAGGTAGGCCAGGTAGAACAGGTAGACCAGGTAGACCAGGCAGACCAGGTAGACCAGGCAGACCAGGTAGGCCAGGTAGGCCAGGTAGACCAGGCAGGCCAGGTAGAACAGGTAGACCAGGTAGACCAGGCAAACCAGGTAGACCAGGTAGACCAGGCGGACCAGGTGGACCAGGCAAACCAGGTAGACCAGGCAGACCAGGTAGACCAGGGAGATCAGGTAGACCAGGTAGGCCAGGTAGGCCTGGTGGACCAGGCAAACCAGGTAGACCAGGTGGACCAGGCAAACCAGGTAGACCAGGTAGGCCTGGTGGACCTGGCAAACCAGGTAGACCAGGCAGACCAGGTAGGCCAGGTAGACCAGGCAGACCAGGTAGACCAGGCAGACCAGGTGGACCAGATGACCAGGCAGACCAGGCAGACCAGACCAGGTAGACCAGGAAGTAGGCCAGGCAGACCAGGCAGACCAGGTAGGCCAGGTGGACCAGATGACCAGGCAGGCCGGGTAGGCCAGGCAGACCAGGCAGACCAGGCAGACCAGGTAGACCAGGTAGACCAGGTAGGCCAGGTAGACCAGGCAGACCAGGTAGACCAAGTAGACCAGGTAGACCAGGTAGGCCAGGTAGGCCTGGTGGACCAGGCAAACCAGGTAGACCAGGCTAACCAGGTAGGCCAGGTAGGCCTGGTGTACCAGGCAGACCAGGTAGACCAGGTAGACCAGGTGGACCAGGCAAACCAGGTAGACCAGGCAGACCAGGCAGACCAGGTGGACCAGATGACCAGGCAGACCCGACCAAGTAGACCAGGTGGACCAGGTAGACCAGGCAGTAGGCCAGGCAGACCAGTTAGGCCAGGCAGACCAGGCAGGCCAGGCAGACCAGGTGGACCAGTTAGACCAGGCAGACCAAGTAGACCAGGCAGACCAGGCAGACCAGACCAGGTGGACCAGGCAAACCAGGTAGACCAGGCAGTAGGCCAGGCAGACCAGGCAGACCAGGTAGACACGGTAGACCAGGTAGGCCATGCAGACCAGGCAGACCAGGTGGACCAGATGGCCAGGCAGACCAGGCAGACCAAGTAGACCAGGTAGACCAGGCAGACCAGGTAGACCAGGCAGACCAGGTAGGCCAGGCAGACCAGGCGGACCAGGTGGACCAGATGACCAGGTAGGCCAGGCAGACCAGGTAGGCCAGGCAGACCAGGTAGGCCAGGCAGACCAGGTAGACCAGGCAGACCAGGTAGACCAGGCAGACCAGGTAGACCAGGTAGGCCAGGCAGACCAGGTAGGCCAGGTAGGCCAGGTTGACCAGGCAGACTAGGTAGGCCTGGTAGGCCAGGTAGACCAGGCAGACCAGGTAGGCCGGGTAGGCCAGGTAGGCCAGGTAGACCAGGTAGGCCAGGCAGACCAGCTAGGCCAGGTAGGCCAGGTAGACCTGGTTGGCCAGGTAGGCCAGGCAGACCAGGCAGACCAGGCAGACCAGGCGGACCAGGCAGACCAGGTAGACCACAGGTAGACCAGGTACCAGGTGGACCAGACAGACCAAGCAGACCAGGCGGACCAGGCAGACCAGGTAGACCAGGCGGACCAGGTGGACCAGGCAAACCAGGTAGACCAGGCAGACCAGGTAGGCCAGGTAGACCAGGTAGGCCAGGTAGGCCAGGCAGACCAGGCAGAACAGGTAGACCAGGCAGACCAGATAGGCCAGGTAGACCAGGTAGACCAGGCGGACCAGGTGGACCAGGTAGACCAGGTAGGCCAGGTAGACCTGGTTGGCCAGGCAGAACAGGTAGACCAGGCAGACCAGGCGGACCAGACAGACCAGGTAGACCAGGTAGACCAGGCGGACCAGGCAAACCAGGTAGACCAGGCAGACCAGGTAGGCCAGGTAGACCAGGTAGGCCAGGCAGACCAGGCAGAACAGGTAGACCAGGCAGACCAGATGACCAGGTAGGCCAGGTAGACCAGTTAGGCCTGGTAAACCAGGAAGACCAGGTAAACCAGGAAGAAGACCAGGTAGACCAAGTAGAACAGGTAGACCAGGTGGACCAGGCATACCAGGTAGACCAGGCAGACCAGGCAGACCAGGTAGACCAGGAAGAAGACCAGACTGACCAGGCAGACCAGGTAGAACAGGTAGACCAGGCAGACCAGGCAGAACAGGTAGACCAGGCAGACCAGGTAGGCCAGGTAGACCAGGTAGACCAGGTGGACCAGGTAGACCAGGTAGGCCAGGTAGACCTGGTTGGCCAGGCAGACCAGGCGGACCAGGCAGACCAGGTAGACCAGGTAGACCAGGTACCAGGTGGACCAGGCAGACCAGGCGGACCAGGCAGACCAGGTAGACCAGGCAGACCAGGCGGACCAGGCAAACCAGGTAGACCAGGCAGACCAGGTAGGCCAGGTAGACCAGGTAGGCCAGGCAGACCAGGCAGAACAGGTAGACCAGGCAGACCAGATGACCAGGTAGACCAGGCAGACCAGATGACCAGGCAGACCAGATGACCAGGTAGACCAGGAAGACCAGGTAAACCAGGAAGAAGACCAGGTAGACCAAGTAGAACAGGTAGACCAGGTGGACCAGGCATACCAGGTGGACCAGGCAAACCAGGTAGACCAGGCAGACCAGGTAGGCCAGGCAGACCAGGTAGGCCAGGTAGTCCAGGCAGACCAGGTAGGCTTGGCAGACCAGGTAGGCCAGGTAGGCCAGGCAGACCAGGTAGACCAGGTAGGCCAGGCAGACCAGGCAGGCCAGGTAGGCCAGGTAGGCCAGGCAGACCAGGTAGGCCAGGCAGACCAGGTAGGCCAGGTAGGCCAGGTAGGCCAGGTAAACCAGGTAGGCCAGGCAGACCAGGTAGACCAGATAGGCCAGGTAGTCCAGGTAGGCCAGGTAAACCAGGTAGACCATGTAGACCAGAAGCTTCGAGATTATTTCACAACTTTTGCGTTGATCGGTCACAAATTTTTACCGCGGTCTCTATGAAAAATTATATAAAAGTTACCTCAGTCACAGAAGCTTTTAGATGGCTTAGCTTTCTCTACAAGCATTGTAGAAACAGTAAAAAAAATGCCGTTGAGCCCCCAGTAGTGTATCAGACTAACTCTTTGTTTACGGTCGAACACTCTGCAGTTGAACAAACTGTCTTCACCAATTTTTATAAATTAGCTATAGCTGTATTTAGGCCTGTTATTTCATAATACGTCATTGGAAGGATGTGACTTTATAGGAATAAAGTGTGAGCGCTGTGGGACCTCGGCAACTTTGGAATAATAAATTTATGCACCATCGTATTCAATATAGCTTCAACGAGTTGCAACGATGGGGACGTTTTACAGTTGCTTGAGGAGGATGGTGCTGAGTTTCCTGATTCAGTTTCAAGTGGAAAGGAAGAGATGAGGTCTACCCTTACAGTGGACCTAGTTTCAGTGCCGATGAATCAGAATACAGCAGCTCTGACTCTGAGGTTAGACGGAAACATTTCTGACCCTGGTAAGCTCATATTTTAGGCATTTTTTATCACAAAAACAGCCTTCTTGTTAGCGTAGCTAGCTAAAGAAAGGTATTAGCTTCACTATGATGTTTTTCATATGTGTTATTCTTGAGTAGTTTTTTAATTATACATCTTTTACTGTTGTTTTTTACCACATTCTAATTTTTTTTAAATTCACCACTTTATTTATGTACTTAAAGCAGTGGGAGGGGATGCTAGCATTTTAGGATGTGTGTAGTACATATTTGGTTAGGTTTACAATTCACATCAGCTGAACAACAAATTTGTTGTGTGTTGGAGTGTTTTAGGGGCGTGTACTGATGGGAGTAGTCCTGATGATCTGTTCTGATCAGGGTTGGGGTCAAATACATGAGTATTTGTATTTATGCTGTATTTAAATACATTTTTGGAGTATTTGTATTTGTATTTTAAGATTTAAAAAGTGAAGTATTTGTATTTGTATTTCGAATACTTTTGAAAATATGATAAGGTAAGATAGTAAGTTGTATTTGTAGAAAATTGAAAATATAAGATCTGGAGCATATTTCTACTGGACAAATTCATTCTATAGATTTGTTCTGGAAAGTGCAGAATCAAGTGTTGCTTGGTCCATGCTGGCATAATTATATTGTAATAACTAATGCTTCACCTCTTATTGTAAAAAGCTGCTGTTAAATTAACTGAATGCATACGAATAAAGGGCAAGTTTCTTCAATGTGAGTCAAGCAATAGAGACAAACCACTGAGCCTCTGAATCATAATCACACCTACAACCACCACATACTTGCAACACTAGCTCTAGTGTATTTATGCAGTCCTGTATCTTTAGCGCCACTTCAAAGACTGTATAGCATAGCAGGAAAGATGTTTTAACCTAACAAAAATTGTTCAAAGTACAAAACTTTTGAAGAACTAATGTTCGTCAGGTGTAATCTATTTTCCACGCAATGCTTTACCTATTGTAATTGTAATGCAATTCAAAAGTATTTGTATTTGTAATTGAAATACTACATCTAAGAAAGTATTTGTATTTGTATTTTGTATTTGAGTTGTTCAAAGTATTTGTATTTAAATACTATTCAAAGTATTTGACCGCAACCTGGTTCTGACTTGGCGTAGACGTTTGGATGTACTTCATATTGTTACAGCCAGGGTAAGTTGAGTATCATTTGTATATGTGTATGTCTTGGAGGGCCGTGTGTGCATGACAGTGGTAAAATATACTAATAGCAAACAAACACATTGTGTTGTGTTTGTATTGTTTAGAGGAACGTATTCGTACAACCTTCGTGGTGATCTTTATGGGCCGTAGAATCATATTTATATTGTTGGAAAGCTCAAAGCAAACTCTATAAGATACAATTTGTTTGGTAAGGGTTTAGACGAGCAAATATATATATATATATATAAATAAAATGTTAATTAATTTGATTAACCATTGTTGCCCGAGGTCATCGACGCACGGTGAAATGAAGTCCGGAAGGAAAGGCTTAAGGGTGGAGACCCATCTGGCCCAGGCAATTTCTTGGTGTAATTGTTTGTGTAATAACTTTTAAATATGAAATGTTGTAACAATTTGAATATGGTAGGCTTACTCTTGGTCTTATAATCTTCCTATACAGTCAAAATTTAGAGCGAGAGCATATTGGTAAGTTAAGATATGAGCAAAAAGTTTCTACGCACGTTTTGCATAGTTTCTCCACAACCGATCAAGCTTTTTCAACAATCCAAGGCTCTCCAGCTTTCTTTCCTCGAGCCCCATCTCTGTACATTTAGTTTTTTACAACTACAAATTTATTTTTCTAAATTTGTGAATCTAGACATCCTATCAACAAAATCTAAACGTACATGTATCTCACTTACTTCCGTCACAGAATAAATGTTCATAGTTTGAACTTCATCTCATGATCCCTTCTAGCTCAACCTTTATACTGCCGCTATAATAAAGCATTTTGCAGATGACCGCAAATTGCAGCAGCTTCTATTCTAAGTCTGCGTGAAACTAAAAATACCCCTTCCGGAAGAAATGGACGCGCGCCCCGGCCCAGCCTTTTGTTCATTTTTGACAGCTCAGCATTTTGGTACAACTTGAATCTCGTCCGAAAAAAAGGTTGGATAATGCTTTTCTCCAGTGGATAGTAAACAAGATTGAAGGAATCACTGAATTTCTGTGGTTGATAGTACTTATCACTCCTATTCTCCATGTGATCAGTGTATCCATCTTGTCCTGAGGTGGGTACACAGATGCGTGGATGAATTCTACAAAGTTTACAAACAGCACTGAAGGTATCAGCTGTTTATTAGTATTTACTTTTGTGATAATTTTTTTTTGTTGGAGTTCTCACTGCTGCTTGTGATTATATTCCTCACAATTGCAGCTGACACTCATATAGTTGTTGTGTCACTATCTTTCCAATCTGGTATGGGTTGAGGTGAGCCACTGAAGTATTGTGGTAAAAATTCAGGTGGAAGTGCTTGTACTTATGGTCATGTCAAGACTTGAGTAAGGTAGAAACCCACAGGCACACACACAACACACACGTCCTAGACCAGTGCATGTTAAGTGTGTTGATGGCAGAGAGTGAATGTCATCCCACACTCTGACTTCTCTCTCTCTCCCTCTTCCCCCTCCCCTTTCCCTATAGAAACAGTTTCCTCCCTTTAATCCACAAAAGCTTCCTCAATTACATAGGCATAATTTGATGTACTTGAAATGAATAGTTGACAAAACAAACAAATAAATAAACACCGGATTCTGTAAATCACACCAGAAATGCCAGCTTTGTGGCATACTCTCTTTATCTTTTCACTCATGCCTTGTACATAGGGGATGGTCATGATTGTCTTTGTCTCCAGCTGTAGCTCTTCCTTGTCGATACTATTCTTGTTAATGATATTTCAAAGGATTCTATTTACCATGGCATCTGGGTACCCATTGCTCCTGAAAACTGATCTTAGATGATTGGTCTCTTGGGCCAGGGAGGTCTGATCTTTGCAAATTGGTTCAGCATAATGATTCAGAGTGTTGATGATTCTATATTTGATACAGTGAGGGTGGTAAGAGCGATAACTTAGATAGCGGTCTGTGTGTGGTTTCTTGCAATATATTTCTGTTTTGATCTAGTTGGGGCCAGTGACAGTGATGTCTATGAATGGTAATTGTTAGACTCAGTCTCCATGGTAAACTGGATGGTAGGCTGTATGGAGTTGAGATGGTGCAGGAACTCATCCATGAAGTCTTGGTTATGGGGCCATAGAGCAAATGTGTCGTCCACATAACTTAACCATAGCGATGGCTTTTTTCTTTTTTAACTGACTGATTCAAAGGCAATTTCCTCAGAGTATTCCATAAAGATATTGGCAATAATTGGAGAGAGGAGACTCCATCTCTGCACCTTCACTTTGACAGTAATAGCTGTCCTTGTTTATGAAGTATGTGGATTAGCACATTCTGAGGTGGTTCATTATTGTTGGTAGAGAGAAGTTCGTACGATCGGATAGAGAAGAATCAGTGCTTAATTTTTCTTTAATTATGTTAAGAGTTTCAGGAACTGGGACCTTGGTAAACAGAGATGTAATGTCAAAGCTGATCATCATTTCATCTTGCTGTATTTGATTGTTTCACTGAAATGGGCTGAGTTTCTCACGTATGAGGGTGTCTGTCCAACAGGTGGAGAAATGATCTTAGCGAGATATTTTGCTAGATGATATGTAGCAGATCCTGTTGTGCTGATGATTGGACGTAAAGGAACAATATCTTTGTGAATCTTTGGAAGTCCATACATGCAAGATAGGCAGTAATGTGTGGGATTAAGCTTCTTGTATGATTCTTTGTCTAATTCACCTAGTTCAGTAAGATGTAGAAGATTTTGATGTGGTTCTCTTTCAAACTTCTTCGTGGGGTCTTTGTTGATCGCTAGTAGGACCCATCATGAAATATCTCTGCCATCTTTTGGTGTAGGTTGCTTTATCTAGTATCACTGTTGCATTACCTTTGTCTGCAGGAAGGATAACATTTGAGTTGTCCATCCTTAAAATTTTCATATAACTATATATATATATATATTCAGCCATGATACGCTTACCTGTTGTTAAATAAGTCGTACTCTACATGAAGCTATGTAATTGTCAAATATGCATTGGTAGCAACGTCAAAGAATATTGGATTACTGATGTGGGAGCCAGCAATCACATGTACAATGAGTGATCAATCTTCAAGGAATTTCTGCAACTGCAATCAGAAGAGACAGTTTCACTAGGAGATAGCAGTGTGCTAGATGTGAAGGGAGAAGGAACTATGCGCATGGAAATGATTCTTCAAGATGGTACTAAGAAGAAGTGTAAGTGAAGTATTGTTCTCTATGTACCTAACCTTACATACAATCTAGTGAGTGTGTCTCTATAGAGCCACAGATGCAGGCAAAACAGTTGACATTAATGAGTCAATGTGTGAATTCAGGAATGAAGACGATGAAGTGATAGTTATTGGTTCATGAAAGGGCAGTCTGTATTACCTCAAGTGCACTGTGAAAGCCCCAGGATTGTGTAAATATTACCCGAGTTTACACAAAGGGACTATAGCATTGAAGACTGAGACACCTGTGCGAGCATAGTATGATGAATTTAGTAAGCAATGAACTTGTGAACAAACTCAACTTCAACTTAACTGGTGAAAATGGAATAAAGCTGAACAACAGAAAGCTTTTTTTCACTTATTGTCATGTCAGTATCGTCATCACTGTTATACCTTATCACTTCCTGTGAATTGCCCAATGATGCTTGAGATTCCCTCAAGAAATACTTTGAGTGTGAAGCAAACAAATTGTGACTTAAGAAGCAGTACTTGTGCTAAGAAATGAATGAGGGCACTCCAATCAATGAACGTTTGAAGGAAATAAAGGTACTTGACCTTACCCTATGTATACAGTCTGGCATTAAAAGAAAGGGATAAGCAATCTCCAGAATTTAGCAGCAGAAACATATGTACCAATACTGGGTAAAAGGCAAACTATCAAAAACTTAAACGGAAAACCATTTAAATACTATTACTGCTACTACCAGAAGTTTTGAAGCCGCAGTGACTACTCGGATGTTAACCACGACGAACCGTATCAGAGAGGTGTGGAATAGCTCCCATTGCTACAGTTACGAGAAGTTTGAGATGCCAGCACTGGTAGACGTTGGAGGCTGGGACAACTTAATGGAGAGCGAGGTAGCATCAGTTGTAGTGTTCTTCGAAGCAAGTTGCTTTCACTGGCAGTAACCAATACATCTCCATACTAACATGAACTAGAACACATGTAAATGTTCAGTTGACTTCTTTTTAGGCTACTAAAACTTCTCTTTATTCTGAAACAGGTTAGTTGTTTTTGGTTTGTTTTGTTGTTCTGTCGACAGCCTCATCTTCATTCATTTCTATTATCTTAATAATGAGCAAGCTGTTAGATCCACCTTGCTGCCAGCATTTTGTTTCTAACTATGAAGGGGTTAAATGTCACATAGCTATGTATTAGGTTTTTAGTTGAGCAATAAAGACTGAAATAAGAATTATTGAATGGTTTTGACATGCAAGTACTTTACATAGTTGCATCAGTGTTAGCTCTTTATGAATGCATTGTTCACTATCCGATGGATTTTAAGCAACAATAGTGATTGTGATTGCTGCTTGCGGGCCTGCTTCAAGCAAATATATGTGACTTGATTGCAACTGCATGGTGAAGATTTATAAGGGGACTTCATGAAGGGTCATGTTATGTCAGAGCTTGCACGATTTTATATAATGTTAAGTTGTCCAAGTTAATTTGACATAGTCAAGCTAGGGTTGATATCTGCACATATTCCTTTCCAGGATGGAACCTATAGGCCTCATGCAGTCAGATGGGAAGAGGCCAGATGGCTGATGTCTGCTGATGTGGGATGCCAATTGCCTGCTGAAGCCGCAGAGGAGAGGAAGATAAAAACAATTGGGGCCTTCCTCCTTGTCATATTTTCGTACCAGTAGCCATCGAGTCTTAGACAGCAATTGATCCAAGGTCAGTAGTCTCCCAGAAGGCGTAGGGGCGCAGGACTACAGGAGAAACTAGAAAACCAAGATTGACAGAGTATTTGATCCAGCATCTATGGGTTGCAGTCCAGCAGAGAACTGTGCCGCAGTACAATTTGTCTTATTTTTTTTATTTTTTTTTATTTGGAAACTGTGTGCTTTTCAGTTTTTGTTGGTGTTATTAATTTGGCCACCAAATAAAAGTGAACTATAATAATAATAATAATAACGATAATAATAACAATAATAACGATAATAATAACAATAATATCAACAACGACAAAAAACAAGAACAAAAAAACAACAAAAAAACGAAAACAAAAAAACTCAAAGGGTCATTTTGGTAGGAAACAAAAACTATCCTTGAATAGAGTTGTAGTATACGAGAATAGGTACTAAATAATAATAAAAAGTATCATTGTAATAATGAAACATATTAGTGAACTGGCTCTGCTGCATGATGAACAGTTAGCTAGCTAATATTCCAGTGGGATATCCAGACTAATTTCATTAGTGAACTGGCTCTGCTGCATGATGAACAGTTAGCTAGCTAATATTCCAGTGGGAATATCTAGACTAGCTTCATTAGTGAACTGGCTCTGCTGCATGACGAACAGTTAGCTAGCTAATATTCCAGTGGAATATCTAGACTAGTTGTAGTATACGAGAATAGGTACTAAATAATAATAAAAAGTATTATTGTAATAATGAAACATATTAGTGAACTGGCTCTGCTGCATGATGAACAGTTAGCTAGCTAATATTCCAGTGGGATATCTAGACTAGCTTCATTAGTGAACTGGCTCTGCTGCATGATGAACAGTTAGCTAGCTAATATTTTAGTGGGATATCTAGACTAGCTTCATTAGTGAACTGGCTCTGCTGCATGATGAACAGTTAGCTAGCTAATATTCCAGTGGAATATCTAGACTAGCTTCATTAGTGAACTGGCTCTGCTGCATGATGAACAGTTAGCTAGCTATCATGTAATTTATGTTGTCATTCTTGGTGTCATCTTGTTCTCTGATAATTTTCATTTCATTATTCTTATACAATACTGAATCTATTATTGGATATCCATTTTGTTGAAAGGTGTCTGATAGTTGAGCTAATTCTTGTTCAAAGAGTTATTTTTCAGGAACCCTAGTAAATAAACTCATTATATCAAAACTGAGCATTTTATCAGTGTCTTGTAAATTTTTGGATTAAATGTTTAGACTTTTTTATAATTAATTTACCAATTTCTCGTACACGCACACACACACACACACACACACACACACACACACACACACATTCATGAACAAGCCATGTCACTCGCATCAAACATGCACACATGACACAACATCTCACCAGTCGTGGCATCTTCAATTGCAGCTGAGATTTGAGATATGCTGTCAAAACAAATCCAAACAAATATAAAAACAGATAATATAGGCATTCTGTTCATGTCTCCATGATTTGTGCAACATGTAGTGGTTATCTAACCATCATCTAAGCCAACGTATTAATCAGCATACCTGTGTGGTTAGCTATAACTGGTCAAACCTGTTTTGTCAATCAGTCTTTTCTCTTATTTTTTGTAGTTTACTCAGTTCTTGATTCTAGTTTTGTCTATGTTGTTTGACTATTGCGAATAACTATATATATATCAGGGGGGGCTCCACAGGGGGGGGCGAAGGGGCAATCGCCCCCTGAACTTCCAAAAAGAGGGGCATTGCCCCCCCCCCAACTTTCACATTATCATGTCATGTACACCATTACATACTCACACATCATTGGATTATTTATTAAAAACTATTCTTAGATATGTAAAATGTGTGATGTCCTTGATAATACCTCATATTGCAATCTCAGCATGTGATCAATTTACATGAGCTGCTATACAGTGAAAGCATCTTCCCCTCTCGTTGAAAAGAAAAGCAGCTTATGATTATGAGTAAACTTACAGTAAAAGCAGAAAATCTTCCTTTTAGAGGTACACAGAGTAATCCAAGAATATTTGAAATACCATGAAGGAAGAAACCATCTATCTTTCTTAAGAAAGAGAGACAAAGTACCTTCTTCCTGTGGTTGGTAGGGTTTATTTTCATCAGAACAACAGATACTCATGCAAGTACTGTCATCTTGTCAATATTGACCCCAGCCTCTTTAACAGATGATGCCAACAATTCACTTCCCTCCTCAGTATGAGAGCCAGCAACAGTAGCAGCTGGTTCAGAGGAATCAAGCCTTATTCTTTTCTGCCAAATCTCTACTAAACTCTTCTGAGACATCTTCATGTTGATTCTAGCTATATCAGGTTTTGACAATTATAAGAAGGCCCTTGAGAAATTTAAAATTCATGACTCCTCGGACTCCCATCAGGAGGCCAAGCTTAAGTGGAACTCCCTTAAAAATCCTTCCGTAAGGGAATGGCTTTGCGTGGGGGTGAGGAAGGTGAAGGGAATCTACCACAGTTATTATCCTGTTGGTCTGCTGAAAATGCAGACCTAAAGAGTTGGCTCAAGGAAAGAAAGTATCTATCCCATGACATAGTCAATGAGATGATTAGTTTAATGGGCCAAACTGTACTTCGAAAGGTTATAGCAAGCATTAAAGCCTATCAGCCTAACTGGTTTGCCATCATAGCAGATGAAGCGACTGATGTAAATTATCAGGAACAGTTGAATTTATCAGTAAGATATGTTACTAATGATTATAGCATCAATGAAAGCTCTTTAGGATTGTTTTGCTTGCCCGATACAACAGCTAAGACAATAACCATGGCCATGAAAGACATTCTTATCAGGTGTGGACAAGCATATGATGGTGCTAGTGCCATGCAGGGAAAAAGAAAGGGTGTAGCTACACTTATCAGAAATGAATGTTCAGCTGCACTTCCCGTTCACTGCTTAGCGTATTCATTGAATCTTTGCTTACAGATTGCAGCAAGACAAGTGCCCTTCATACGTGATGCCATTGATTTAGTAAGCGAGATAGTAAAACTAATCAAATATTCCCCCAAGCGTAAACAGCTCTTCTCTGAAAAGTTGCTTGGTAGTGATAGCCCAAACATCGGGGTCAAACCACTTTGTCCCACTCGTTGGACGTTGAGAATGGAAGCAATAAATGCTATCCTGACACAGTATGAAGTGATAATGGATACTATGGAAGAAGTTCACAACACTACCCATGATGAGTTTGGTTTGAAGGCATCAGGAATCCTTGCTTCACTTGAAAAATTTGAAACCCATTTTCAGTTTGAAACTGGGTCACCTTCTGTTTAGTGCAGCTGAGGAAACCTCAAGGGTATTACAGGGAAAGGATACTTCTATTCAGGAGGCAGTCTCAGCTGTAAATTTGACACATGCATTCTACCAGCGGCAGAGAGAATAAAATAATTTTGACCACTTTTATGGAGCCACAGTTGCATTGGGGAGCAAATTGAAACTAAGTGAGCCTAAACTTCCTAGGTACAGGAAGATTCCAGCAAGGTAGTGAAAGTCAACCTCATCAGTTTAGTTCCCGTAAATCTATGTTCTGACAATATTTTGCAGTATGTGATCTTATGATTCAAGAATTGACTGATCGATTTGAGCAGAAAACAATTATGGAGCCTGTACTTGCATTGGAATCCCTATTGCTTAAAGCTGCAAATGGAGAATGCTTCGATGAAGAACTGGGTAAAGACAATACTGGTAACTAATATCAAACTATTTGACAATCACATACTATGTTTTTGTTATTATATAATACTGTGTTAAGCATTTTTAATGAAAATATATTTAAAAGTAACAGTAGAAATAAATTAACATCGTGTAAATTTGAAATATGGGATGTTGTACAAAAAATGTAAAGTGCAATACAATGAGTGTTTTGAAATGTATGTCCATGTGGCTTTGTCAGATTTCATTCCACAATTCTATTACACAAACAATATCAATAATTCAAATACTACAATAATAACAATATACTTACTGGAGCTGTTGCTGTATTTTATCTGCCACATAATTACATTCTCCTGTTTGGAACAGTACAGTAACAAACTCCTTGAGAGCTGAGGGTCTCG
>WLWI01002206.1_pt1 | contig 16826 bp, 11 predicted proteins | sample 6701501 | NCBI WGS metagenome assembly WLWI01 (sample SAMN12718690, study PRJNA515312) | sponge metagenome | isolation source: marine sponge | host: Mycale hentscheli | place: New Zealand: South Island, Marlborough, Capsize Point | collected 2014-11-01
TCTCAACTTCAGAAGTTGCACCAGATTGCTTGATTCATCACTATTTTGCCCACGCAAAGCCAAACCTTGTCTTGCCAAAAACCATACACTGGATAATATTAAGTGTAACATCTCCGTTGCTTCTTCCGTCGCTTTTTTATGTTCTAAAATAAGCATTTCATCCAAGCTCTTACTAGTGCTTGGAAGTGTTACTACAGCTTCAATAGCTTCTTTATGGCATTTGGACTGGGCATGCTTTTTAAATGCAATTGTAGCATCTTTCCAGTTAGTATAACCCTTAGTAACCTATAAATACAGTTTTATGAATAGAGCAATAATAATTATTATAATAATAGTAATAAACCTAATATAACTATAGTTATTACCGTACTAATAGTACTGCTTGTAGGAATATTAATAAACCTACTAACTATAGGTATTTGAGTATTAATAATAATACTAGTATTAATAATACTAATACTAATGCTAATAATACTAATTAATAATAATCTAAGTAACTATAGCTATGCCACTTACAAATGAATCTGCAGCATTATTACTGGTTAAAAAAAGATTCTTTCTTGCAGTAGTCACACAAGGGTGGCAAAACATTGCATCAATACCTTCGTCGTAGGTGAAGAATGGGCCATGCTGAAAAACCAGCGACTCTGTGCGGAGCATTGCACTGGCTTAGCCTTACCGAATAATCTCTTCGGAAACTTAAAGTCCAAATATTGATGTGGCTTCTCAGGAAGAGTAGGGATAGAACACTTGGATGGCTTTTCGGCCATATCGATCAACCGCACTAAACCTCAACTGACAAGTCTACCGGAATTTAGCATCGGTAATGGTCGTCATATTTTCGTTAAAGATCGTTTTATGTTTACAAAAGTGGTCCGGTTGTTTCCGGACCTTCCGGACCAACCGGACAGGGGACTACGCCCCTGTGTGGTGATTACAATTGACAAAGAAAATTGATGTGCTTGAGCACAAATGGTGAGCAAGCCTAAAACTACACTATTGTTTTAACTTCAACACTCAAGCTACTAAAAAAAAAAGCCAAGTTTAAATTAAGTTTATACCGTAAAGGAGATTCAATGCCATAGTAGCCACTCCCTGCAACAGTTAGAATTAAAAAAAGCAACAAAAACAAGTAGCATTATTTACACATTTTTCTTTGTGATATTCTTTAGCTAAGTAAAGGCACAATACATTCACACAACTGAACATACCTACACAAGGCTTACTTTCGTAGTTACTCTAGTGGACAAAGAATTTTGAACATAATGTTTAGTAGGGCTTATAACTGTGACAAATAGCTTATTAACTTACCACCACCACTAACTCGAATAGAAATGGATCTCCGTTAAGTTTTTGAGTTTTAACTAAGAATTTAGAGCAGTAAACAATTCAATTTTTAGGATGATATGGGTAATGATCGCTAAACCAGAGGATTCTGTTTAGTGAAGTTTGGGATGGGGTCAAACAACAAGCTAACACAAATATACGAGAAGGTCAAAGTACAAAGTGACATACGTACGTCCAAACATATATATAAACTAGTGGTGTGCTTGAGCACAAATGGCGAGCGAGCCTATTCGCTGTAGCGGTAAACTTTAAGCCAAAGGTAAGCTGTAAGAGTGCATGCAGTAGTCTCAAAGCTATGCCGTTTTTTTAGCTGCTAGTTGAAACTATAGAGAATAAAAAGTAGCTTGTCTTTTCACGGCACGCTTGGGGTCTTTTAAGTCGTTTTGACATGCGAAATTTGGCATAGACGTAGAGTAAACGTCACTAAGACTAATTCTGCAAAAAACAAAAATAGGAGAAAGAAAGAATTTTTCCGATGACTTACTTCTGGAGCCTATATCTCAATTTCAATTTTTGCGCTGTAAGGTCCCTTTTCCCAACCCGCTCACAAATATAGAATTACTACTTACCTCAATTTCCTGAGTATTGGTAATTACTGTATCAAATTTAAGTAACTTTGACTATCCGAATTACCGTGAATTCATGACAAGATCTCAGCTACAATAACAAAAGACCATCAATTTTAGTACACAAATACAAAATTACTTCTTACCTTGAGCAGTGGTAACTTCAGTAGTATCAAATTTAAGCCATTTTGACGATTTGAATATACCAGTCACTGTTGACAACAAGCTCTTAGCTACAACAAAGAAAGGCCAGAGTTATTTTTTAATACTAACTAGCAAATATGAAAGTAGTACTTACCTCAACTTCCCTCGAGTAGTATAGTAGCCTCCTTAGCATTAACATTACGACTACCAATGGCTCTTGACAACCAACAATCGGCACTTCATATCCCCCTAAAATGGCGAAGATTTGAAATTAAGTCTGGAAAATGGTGTTCAATGCCATAATAACCGGTCGCAGCAACTTTTTGTCTTGAAAAACAAGCATTTCGCTGGAATTTTCTCACAATTTTGAGCCCAAGTTTAAAGTAAGACTTGGTTAATATTGTTGTATCCGAAGAAACTGGGGTCAAGCCTGAAAAGCCATGTTTTTAGGAGAAAAAAGCCACCGCCGCGCGCGTTTGAGAGGCATACGCACCATACATACATACGTAATATACATACTAGTGGTGTGCTTGAGCAAAAATACCGAGCGAGCCTGATAATTAGGTAACATAAAATTACAGTATTGTTACTGTTTTAGCTTAGTTCATGCAAATACTATACTAATCAGCAAATAAATGCAAAATCACTCTTACCTTATTAATGGTAAACTTCTGTAGTAGTATCAAACATCTGCCATTCTGATACCACCAGTAACTCTTGGACAAGCTCTCAGCTACGATAAAAAAATAATAAACAAGTGTTATTAGCCAGCAAATATTGAATTACTACTTACCTCAATTTCCTGAGTATTGATAACTTCTGTAGTAAGTTACTTGACTATGTGAATTACCTCACATTCTTGACAACCAGCTCTCAGCTACAAAAACAAAAGACAATCAATGTTAGCACACAAATACAAAATTACTTTCTTACCTCATTTTCATGAGCAGTAGTAACTTTTGTAGTATCAAATTTAAGCCATTCTAACTATTTAAATTTACCAGTCACCTTTGACAACAACAAAAAAGAAAGGCCAGAGTTATTTCTGCATGCAAAATGAAATATGGAATTATGTGCTTACCTCAGCTTCACTGGAGTAGTAGTAGCTTCCTTAGCATTATCATTACGGCATTCTGGCTACCAATGGCTTTGGACAACAAACAAGCGGCACTCCGTGTCCCCCTTAAAACGGCGAAGTTTTGAAATTATGTTTGGAAAAGGGTCTTCAATGCCATAGTAGGTTTTCGCCGGAATCTTCTCATACTTCGGTGCTTAAGTTTAAAGTAAAGGCTTTTTTAATGCTGTAGTTTCTGGGGTCAAGCCTAATAAGCAGAGTTTTTAGGAGAAAAAGTTTCTCACGCGCGTTTAAACACTCAAAAAAAAAAAAGATTGATGATTCCATGGCATTGTGGTGATTACAATTGACAAAGAAGTGACAATAATAATAATATAGGCCACTCAGCTTGTGGGGGGAGTGACAAAATTTACTGGGACACCAGTTTTCTCTAAATGAATGAACTAGATAAAAGTGACTTGGTAAATTTAAAATATTCCTGTGTCATAAGAAAAATTTATCCGAACTGGTTTCTGTGTCGGGAATTGTGCAGCTTAGGGCATGCATGAATGCTGCCTAGAAAATAATGGGATATGGTTGGCCACTATGCATGTTTTTGATAGTGAAGAAGTCTGTAAAGATTTAAAACAATTTTTTTTCTAAATATAAATTGAGCTCACACTGATACATCCACCCAATTCATACATTCCACAATACATTGAATAAACGCCTGTGATACATTGTATCCCATCCCATCTAAAGTATAGTATGGTACTAATGAATGTCTAGCAAGTAATTGAAATGTTTCTGTAGATTTTTTTCAATTTGGCGTGTTCGATCAAGAATTACAAGAATCTATGAATATGATATCCATACTCTGCTTTAAGTATTACCTACTATTCATTGGTTTACATTGATCATTCCCTTCTTATCACCATAATTTGTACTACTTTATCCACTCAGATACAACCTAAAAACATCTGTTTGTAGCAGCTAACTTGTGTTGCAAAGTGGGTATTACCAATTGGACAAAGCATTATTCCACCAGAACCCCAGCGAGAAGTGGGCACTGTATGCTGTGCAATGAGAATAGTACAAATACTAAACACAGAGCTACCCAATTATCTGCCAGTATTAATTCAAGTTCATACAAATTCTAAATATAAAAGCAATGATATAAAAATATATTATATGGCTTTCTATATGTAAAAAGTCTAGACTGTCTTCAGACTAAGAACTAGTAGAACTATTTAGGTATTAGATCTACCAGTGTGACTGATTGTCAGTCCTACTAGCAAATATTTCACCATTACTTACGGGTGAAAAACAATATTAACCTCATTTTTTTAAATATCTATAAAGTTATGTAGAAAAAACATTGGCCCAATATAATGGTAACTTTCTAAAAGAATTAATAGATTAAAATATATGTGCACTAGATACTGGCAATGGAAATGTTCATTTCTTGCTCAAAGAGATGGCATTAATAAATAGCTACTCTAAGAAAATGATAGTTAATAAAGTGCCACCAATTTTTTTTTTTTTTTGAGTTTTACAAAAGACGCTCATTTTATGAAGGTACTAGTACTCAGGAATATAGTGAGGTGTTGGTTAGTAAGAAGTTATAACAATTTCCTTTCTACAACATAACAACTCAGTAATGTTGACTTTACAACTTGAAACTATATGATACAGTTTATTTACCATTGCTAAAATAAATCAACAATCAAATGTGTGAACCTTTCTAACAAAGTGATTTTCTATATCTCCCTTTATTATAACTTAAGGCTAACAATGTTCTTTCAACTTCATTAGTGTAATTGAATTTGTTACAAGCAGTCACAAAAAAAAAACAGACATAGTGAAAAATTACTTCCAATAAACACAATACGAGAAAATAGATTTATTTTTAAACAACAAATTGCTAAGTTTTCAGTTTATAAGCTAGATCTATTGGTTCATCAGTGACAGGATTGTAAGACTGACTAGTGATGCTGCAGGCTGTTGCTATTCCTAATTGGCTCTTCAGTTCCATGCTACCGTTTTGCTTGCTTTCACTTCCATGAGTGACTGTGCGTAATTTCTTATTTCTCCAACAACAAAACATTTTCACCAAAATATGCCGCATTTCCCTTCTGAAATACATTTGAATGACAGGATTGGCCACTGTGTTGGTAAGAGAAAAAATGAATAATACAGCATCAACTTCTACAGGAACTATAGACACATTTTCATCTCCAATTAGAGCGTAAAATACTGGAGGAAATACGTAAGAAATCCATGAAAATACATTTACAATGAGCAGAGCTCCAAATATACCCACCAAATTCCGGACTCTGCGATTGTAATCACTTTGTTTTTGATCAGAGAACTGGGTATCTGCGTTTCTATTCAATACTTTCTTGAGGAAGCCACGAGTGAACAAGAATGTCCACAAAGTAGTGACTAGAATGATAATGATCAGAAACACAGAGTACACCATAAAGACAATAGTAAGAGTACGACTGTCATGGAGGACGAAAGACAGGCAACCTCCAGTTGTGTCAGACCAGTTATAGTCACCCAGACCAAAGATAGGAAAAAGACACCAAAAAATTGATAGCACCTAAAGAAATTCAATAATTAATATAATATTATATATAATCAACTGGATCTAAAACATTTAGAAATTTTATATCAATATAAAAATGATAGAAACAGTGTAAAATATTGTCAAATTATTGTCAACCAAGACTTATTTGCTTCAGCTTTCCCTGTAGGAATTAACAACGTTCAGTGTCAACTATAAAACTTGAAACCATCTAGGTTGTATAATATTAATTACTGATATAGTGAAAATGTGCCCTTCACACATGACTAACACATACAATAACAATCCCTTCATGTCTCATTGCTTACCCAAACTACAGTCATAATGACTGTAATGACTTTCCAAGACATTATCTTTGAGTGTAGATGAACTTTCACAATATAAAAGAAACGTTCAATGGACATTACCAATAACACGTGATTAGTCACTGTAATTGAAAGCTCGTACACAAAACCGTGAATGTGGCAGAGGACTTGTCTTATGTGGTCTGTGTTTCCAAATATCCACTTGTCTGCAGAAGTAGCTACAACGACAAAAGGCATGTAGAACAGAGCCATGATGAGGTTACTAACAGCCAGGCAGAACAGGAGGATGGTGGCTCCTTTCTTGAAGTCTCGACAATGACTGAGAGAGTATATGACCACAAAGAGGTTAGCAGGAAGAGCCAGCAGGAGGTGGAGGAGAACAATGAAGGCTATTCCAGGAGCATTCAGTCTTGTATTAAATCTCCAATCAGCATTATCAGGATAGTCTAAAGAGTCATTGTAGTCACCATAGGAATAGTCCTCATAGTCATCCATTTTGAAAGACTTGAATATTCAAATAATGAACTCTAACTATGCTAAGGACAGCAGTTTATAAGACTTCCTTGGCAGGAAACTGAAAAGGAAATATATCTGTGATGTAATTCTTAGAGGAAGTGGTACATAATTGGAAAACAAAACTACCACATTGTCCCTTAGTGGGGAAATAATCTCTGCCCTTTCCTCGAAGACTTGTACTGGTATGTGGTCTGTACTACAGGAATCACTTGTTAACATTGTCAAATGGTCTACTTATATGGATTCATCCATTATCTCAATTGAATTGTGGTTTACCAAGTATAAACATTAATGGATTCAACAAGGTTTTGGCAGTGGTAAATAATTCATTTCTATTTGAAATCACCCTACAATTAAGACCATGCTTTTGATAAGTAATGATAGATTCTGATTGACCATTCACAAATTTGAAAACTTGAATTTATTTACACGATACATACTTGCAGGAATTACAATTATAGCAAATGCTTCACAAAGCTACAGATAATATAAAATTTAGACATAATCAAATATCCTATTAGTTGTTTACATTATATTATATAGTATATTATCTATAGAATTCATAGGCTTAGAAAATAATGAAGAGTAATGATTATTGTATAAGTAAAAAATGTCCAAAAAAACTACTGGCTTTTGTGGCAAGATGCAGAGTTGTACTGCTACCAAAAATGGCAATAATTAGGTTAGATTTCCGCAAGTAAACTTGACAAATGGAATAGAAGTGTATTATAAACTATGTATGAGAATGAGTATACAGGGTGATACGCAAGTTTAATGTCAAAGTTGGATACACTAAATGAAGCAAAAAAGTTAAACAATTAATGACACAATGAATGTACTTAATTGACATTGTTTCACTTAAAATTGTTTCAGCTACAGTATGTAAACTACAGTTGTTATTCATTCGTTGCTGCTGCTTATACTGTATCTATAGAGTGTGTAAATCGAATTTACTAACAAAATGTATGACAGTTTGATTAAAAAGGAATGTGAAACTCCAAACAATATTTATGAATCTAGAATTGAAGTAACTCAGCTAGTAAACATACCATGAGCATTTAAACAATCAGTGTTATTGTCTATTTACTTTTTATGTCCCAAAGGGATAGCTATTATGGATACGAGCCTTTCAAGAGCATCTATCATAAACACAAAACAAAGCCAACAATTGACCTAATGTATCAAACTAAGGAATTAAAGAGTATGTTCTTAACTCCAACTATGCACACACATGTGCAGTTACTGCCCTCCAGAAGGACTGGGTAAGAAGTCGAAACGTCAGTTAAGTTTAAATATGCTTAAAAAAGGATTATATAATTAACACGCATCTATTATTATGTACCTGATGGCCATGTTCATTCTCATCATTCTTTTCACATATTTTTCTCTCTTCTGGCATTAATGTATTCTCACGTCATGACAGTGTTTCTTCCTTTCTTTGTTCTTATTGTTATTCTTATTATTCTCTTATATTATTTCCTTACATTTTTAAAGAATTTACAACGAACTATATGAGGGAGGCAACAGAACCAGATCAATGCAATTCCTAAGATACTAAGAGATGTAAGATGTAACTAAAATTTAGAGCACAACTCATTCTGATTGCTTGAATGGCAATTCTGACAACACACTTTTGTGTTGGCTAGCTCATTCATGCTCTGAAATCTAATAAGACTAAGTATTCATTGTGGCTATTTAACTTTTGTCCTTTAAATTGGTTTACCTGCCAATTTACTTCAAACAAAATGGAATATGGGATCCCCTTTAGCCTCCCAACCAGAGTGTTTAAAAATTACATGTATTTTGTCTTTCCTGACCTGTGCTTCAGTCAAGATGACAAGGATGAACATCCACACTTCATATTTAGGTAGTAGCATTATTAACATGTGGAATATTGTACTACATACACAACAGTTGAACCAATTTACATTTCCTGATCCTGTATGGTTACACATCACTTACACTTAGCAGTCTTCTATAATTGTAGAGAGAAGTACAAACTCAAGATTTCATTATATTTGCTGTACTATGGCATATGATGAAGCATATTAAAAATGTTAAAATGTCACCTCCCAACAATAATAATAACAGTGATAACAACAATAAACATAAAAATATAAAGTAGTAGTAGTAATAATAATAGTAATAACAACAACAATAATAATAACAATGATAACAATAATAATAATAACAACAATAACAACAAAAACGGCAGCAGCAGCGTAGTAGTAGTAACAACAACAACAATAATAATAACAATAATAATAATAACAATAATATTAATAACAATAATAATAATAATAATAATAATAACAATAATAATAATAACAATAATAATAATAACAATAATAATAATAATAATAATAACAATAATAATAATAATGATAATAATAATAATAATTACAATAATAATAATAATAATAACAATAATAATACTAACAATAACAACAACAACAACAACAATAATAGTAATAGTAGTAGTAGTAATAATAATAGGAATAGCAACAACAATAATAATAACAATGATAACAACAATAATAATAACAATAACAAAACAAACGGCAGCAGCAGCGTAGTAGTAGTAGTAGTAGTAACAACAACAACAGCAATAATAATAATAACAATAATAACAACAATAATAATAACAATAATAATAATAACAATAATAAATAATAGTAATAATAATAATAATAATAATAATAATAATAATAATAATAATAATACCCCACCCCACAGTGGCACTTGACATATTGTAATGTAGTAGCATAAGGTATTGCTCATCTTCACCATTTGATTAAAGTTAAAAAACTTTCCATTTCCTGCTCTCCTTTTTCCTAATCTATCTCAGCTTTTTCTCCCCCTCTTCACTATCTTCAGCTGTTATAGTCTGTTCTTCTTTTTCTATCTCTCCTGCTTCTGATTTTCTCAATCATGATTGTTGATTTAATATTTACTTCCCGTTCGAAACATTCCTTCAGCTAATAACGATGCTTTACCAACTGTTTGAGTTTATGTATATACATACCATCATCATTGTTTGACAATGATATTATTAAAAATAATAGTAATAAATAATATCAATAATAATAATAAATCGTAATCATAATTACAATCATAATAATAATAATAAAATAATAGTAATCATGATAATAATAATAACTAATTATAATAACCAATAAGTAATAAATAAAATATTATGTTATACTTTGAATACTGCAAAATATCCCGATCAGACGAGTGATATTTCTCGTATTCAAGTATAACATACTTATCATGTACGCATGCGCAAACTTAATCTTAGCATATTTTTATTGTCTTTTTTTTTTTACCAGTTGTATAGCTGAAAAAAAAATCTTAGCAACGACAATTTTTCTGGAGCTAAACCAGTAAGCTAACGTTGTTATGGCTGAAGATAATTCATTACAGGATTTGTTTGATGACAAAGTTCTTGAAATGATTGAGAAACAATCTGAATATCTACAGAAACTCCGTATAGAACCAACTGTTGCTAATCCAGATACTAACGGACAAACGGAGGAAACTAAACACGTAGAAGAAGTATCTTCTTCTGTTTGTTTGGACGATGAAGAGTTGGAAATGTTGGTGGACCAGCAAAAAAATTGTAACACAAGGAAGAAAACAATATCCGACTTGAGGAAGTGGTATGGCTTGTGTGAATCTGTTGATGAGTGTAGAAAAATAGGCCAAATTCCACCTACTGAATTAGACAGATTATTAGGACATTTCTTTTGCAAAGATGACTCATTGTATGAACCTGACACTCTCACTTCTTTTCAAAGAAGTTTGGATCGTCATTTGATCCAAGAATTACGAAAGCCTTATAGTATCATCCGTGACACTCGTTTTTCATCCTCTCGAGAAAAGTTGAAAGCAGTTCTTAAAATGCTCAAAAAAAAGGGAAAGGAAATAAGGACAATGCTGCTGAACCATTGGAAATGGATGACATTGTCTCGATGTGGACCAGTGGATCTTTGGGGACTACAGTCCAGAGGTACTACTCAATACTGTTTGACTCACGCTGCATATGGGGATGCGTGGAAGAGATGAACATTATAAACTTACATATGGTGATTTTTGTATCCACTCCACACCAGATGGTTTCAAGTATGTTGAATTTAATGAAACAGATACCAAGACATGTTCAAGTGAAACAAATGCAAGTCGCCAATTCAAACCCAAAATGTGAAACACCCCCAACAATATCTCTTGGTGTCCCTTACGTATTTTTGAAAAGTTTCTTCAAAAGCGTCCTGTTGAAATCTGCAAATCGGAATCCCCATTTTATCTGGCTGTGAACTATAATTACTCCAATATTTGGTACAAAAAACAGAAGATGGGGAAGGATAGAATCAATACAATAATGAAAAGGATGGCTGCAAGTGCTGGATTGTCTGGGGAAAAAACAACAAATCATTCAGCTCGAAAAACAATGGTTACATGTCTTACCAAGAATAGTGTACCAGAAACACAGATAATCCAACTAACTGGGCATAAAAATCTACAAAGTCTAAATAGCTATAAAAAAGCATCATTACAACAGGAAAAGGAAATGTCTCATGTCTTGAGCTCATACAAAAAGCCTGAAACTAATCCATCTTCTTCATACCCTACAACACCATCGAGTGGTACTATGAACCAACAAAATTTAAGTGCTCAGTTCTTCTTTTCTGGAACAACCATCACCAATTGTACAATAAATATTGGTTTTCCTACAGCAACACAAACCCAAAGTTTCACCACAATATCCGCTGCACCTAATGACACACAACCACAAATGAAGTGATTTACAATTCATACATACCTACAATAGACTATATCAAATTAATGTATTATTATTAAGATTTAGCAAAAAACATAAAAATATAAAATTAGCCTATGGGGACGCAATAACACTTGTTAGAATGCCCAAGGGGACGCAATATGGGAAAATATTGGGGTAGTTTCATTTGTATTAATCTCTATGGGATTACTTGAGTTTAGTACATGATAATAATAAATATTAATAATAAATAGTAATGATAAATAATTCTAACAACAATAATAATTACTAGCAACTTGCTTGTGTATTTTGGTCACAAAATTACAGTCAGTACAGACAACAAAATTTAAAATTACTAAAAAACCGGTCAACAAAATATCAGTCAAAAAATATCATCAACAAATAAAATAACATTTCAAAATGCATCCAACAAACTTATAAAAATTCAATAACAAGGTACTATAAAAACGTTAATTATCCTTTTAAGATAACAAATTACTAATCTTTAGCTTATATTAATATGAATGTCTAGTTTACTAAGTATTAAATGTATACAAAATTTAAAAATATTTACTTAAAAATATTTTTTTACGAAGTGAATTCAATTATATGACTAGCAAGTACCCATTGAATCTTAAAAAATTGTAACACTAGGTCGGTGATCTGAGTTGGGAAGTATTGGTCAGCTGCATGGAATCTATGAGTTGAATAAGAAATCTGGGAGGCTGGAGAGGTAAACAGAGAAGGAGAAGGGAATCTATAGGTTGTAAAGAAGGAAAAACAAGAACTGGGCTAGGATAATTGAGGGAAAAATAGAGAGCAGGAGAGGGAAATTGTAGATAAAGCTACTTTATGCTACTGCACTCCTAATTTGCTCAAGTTATGTTAGGTGCCACTGTGTGTGGCAAGGTTATAAGGCACTTCAAGGTACTCCAAACTGTTTAGTCACGACTTTATAATGGTTTGTGTGTGCACTTTGCATTCAAAGATTGCAAGTTCAAACCCCCAAAATGTCGCTTTATCTTCCATTTTTCCTCTTGTCATTTGCACATTCAGGTAATGATGATCCTTATCCAACTTTAATCACCTAATAAATTTTTCATGAATACACATTGCCAGTCACTGTCATCCTTATCATATTATTGTATAGATTGATTAATTCCTCTATGATGCAAAAAAGTTGCAGACATTTTTTTTGTCTTCATAACTTAATTTAAAAAAAATTAAGTTATGAAGACAAAAAAAATGTCTGCAACTTTTTTTCATATGGTGTGGCACTAAGTATCTATTCTTTTATTTTATATTTTTGTAAAAAGCTTTATTACATTTTTCATATACAAACCACTGTATTAAAAAAATTCAATATTATACTAAGTAGTATATAAAACTATAACAATTTATTATAATTTTGAAATAAATTATGTTTCTTTGACATCTACATGAACTTTGTATGTCTTTGTGCCAATACATAGGAAATGATATGTAGTATATTTTATTTCCATAGACCCAGTATTTGTTCATCCACAGTGGTCTGGATGAGTTGTTGACTGGTGGAGATACTGAAGTAGCAGCTGTCAATATGAGGATTGCCATTGGAAGGTTAAGTAGACCAAATGAGGAAGGATCTGAGGTGTCTGGCTTCAATAAATTCAATAAATTAACAATATTTTTTAAGTTTATTTTTGTGAAATAAACACTGACTCAATAACAAACAATTGTCGAGACTTCAAGAAAGGAACCACCATCCTCCTCTTCTGCCTGGCTGTTAGTAACCTCATCATGGCTCTGCTCTATATGCATTTTGTCGTTGTAGCTACTTCTGCAGACGAGTGGATATTTGGAAACACAGACCACATAAGACAAATCCTCTGCCACATGCACGGTTTTGTGTACGAGCTTTCAATTACAGTGACCAATCATGTGTTAGTGGTAATGTCCATTGAACTTTTCTTTTATATAGTGAAAGTTCATCTACACTCAAAGATAATGTCTTGGAAAGTCATTACTGTCATTATGACTGTAGTTTGGGTAAGCAATGAGACATGTATTATTGTATGTGTTAGTCATATGTGAAGGGTGCATTTTCACTATAATCAGTAATTAATTATACAGCCTAGTTGGTTTCATGTTTCATAGTTGACGCTGATCATGAAGCAAATAGTTGACACTGAACGTAAACAATTCCTACAGGGAAAGCTGAAGCAAATAATACTTGGTTGACAATAATTTGACAATATTTTACACTGTTTCTATAATTTTTATATTGATATAAATTTATAAATGCTTTAGATCCAGTTGAATATATATATATTATGGTGTCTTTTCCCCAACTATGGTCTTGGTATATATAACTGGTCTGATACAACTGGAAATTGCCTGTCTTTCGTCCTCCATGACAGTCGTGCTCTTACTATTGTCTTTGTGGTGTACTCTGTGTTTCTGCTCATCATTCAAGTCACTACTCTGTGGACGTTTTTGTTCACTCGTGGCTTCCTCAAGAAAGTATTGAATAGGAATGCAGATACCCAGTTCTCTGATCAAGAACAAAGCGATTACAATCGTAGAGTCCGGAGCTTGTTGGGTATATTTGGAGCTCTGCTCATTATAAATGTATTTTCATGGATTTCTTACGTATTTCCTCCAGTTTTTTACGCTCTAATTAGAAATGAAAATGCGTTAATAGTTCCTGTAGAAGTTGATGCTGTATTATTCATTTTTTCACTAACCAACACAGTGGCCAATCCTGTCATTCAAATATATTTCAGAAGGGAAATGCGGCATATTTTGGTGAAAATGTTTTGTTTAAGAAAGTACGCACAGTCACTCATGGAAGTGAAAGCAAGCAAAACGGTAGCATGGAACTGAAGAGCCAATTAGGAATAGCAACAGCCTGCAGCGTCACTAGTCAGTCTTAGAATCCTGTCACTGATGAACCAATAGATCTAGCTTATAAACTGAAAATTTAGTAACTAGTTGTTTAAAAATCATATCTATTTTCTCTTATTGTGTTTCTTGGATGCATTTTTTTTACTATGTCTGTTTTTTGTGACTGCTTGGAACAAATTCAATTATACTAATGAAGTTGAAAGAAGATCGTTAGCCTTAAGTTATAATAAAGGGAGATATAGAAAATCACTTTGCTGGGCTGTGCTAACCCATCCATAGGCTTTTCATTGCTTTAAATGACAATTTATTGTTATTATAATAATAATAATAATAATAATTATTATTATTATTATTATTATTATTATTATTATTGTTGTTGTTTTTGCTAGTTATTATTATTGTTGTTAGTATTTTTTATTACTATTTATTATTAATATTTATTATTATTGCTTATTATTAGTTATTATAATTTGTTATTACTATTATTATTATTACTGTTATTTAATATTGTTTTATTATGATTATGATTGTGATTATGATTACGATTTATTATTATTATCGATATTATTTATTATTATTATTTTAATAATATGATTGTCAAACGACGACGATGGTGTGTATGCGTGAACAATGCATAAACTTAAACAGTTGGTAAAGCATCGTTTTAAGCTGAACAGGTTGATAAAAAGCGGATGGAATCGTCAAGGAAAGGTGGCTCAAGTTTTAAAAAGGAACAGGAAAGTTTCGAACAGGAAGGCTAAATATTAAGTCCACAATCATGCTTGAGAGAATCAGAAGCAGGAGAGATAGAGAAAGAAGAACAGACTCTATAGCAGCTGAAGACGGTGAAGAGGGGGGTGAAGAAGCTGAGATAGATTAGGAACAGAAATAGAGAACCTTTTTGTAAGGAAAACACAGATTGCACAAGCAAAATTAGTAACATTTCCTGTATAGATTTTGAAACTGTCAATTAATACTTCAGTTGTAGTTAATAAAAGCATGTTGAAACAGCTGGCATCCTTCAGGACATTTTCCTCATTGAAATATTAAATGCAAGTTTTTATAAAGAATGGTAGAATATAGACTATGAAAAGCAAAAGAACAGACAATGAATATTCATACATGTATACAAGTCTTGACTTACTGCTTTATAGTTTCACTGTAAATCATTATAGCTACATGTGTATACACATTCATATTTGTGTGCATTAATTAGCATTATTCATGGACAATGCCAGGGGAGGGGGGAGGGAGGGGGGTGAATGACCATTTAACATTCTAATATGCTTCATAATACAGCAGATATAATGAAATCTTGAGTTTGTATTTCTTTCTACAATTATAGAAGACTGCTAAGTGTAAGTGATGTGTAACCATACATGATCAGGAAATGTAAATATTGGTTACAGTATTACAACTGTAGTATAATGTAGTACAATATTCCACATGCTAAATTAATTAATATGCTACTATCTAAATTTGTAGTGTGGATGTTCATCTTTGTCAACTTGACTGAAGCACAGGTCAGGAAAGACAAACTAGAAATTGAAAATATTCTTGATATAGAAGTAATTTTTAAGCAATCCGGTTGGGAGGGTCCCATATTCCATTTTAATAGAAGCAAATTGGCAGGTAAACCAATTAAAAGGACAAAAGTTAAATAGCCACAGTGAATACTTACTCTTATTAGATTTCAGAGCATGAATGAGCTAGCCAACACGAAAGAGTGTTGTCAGAATTGCCATTCAAGTAATCAGAATGAGTTGTGCTCTAAATTTTAGTTACATATAACTAAGTGAAGGTGAGTGTGGGTTTACATATCATGAATACTATTAAGTCCGACGACTTGTGTATAGTATGAGAAAAGGGTGAAGTGTTTAACTAGGTGTTGATGAGGTGTTGATAATCATGAGATTGTGTTGTTAAAATGTTCTATCTTCTATGTCTGGGAGATGAACAACAACTGAAGTTTACATAATGTAGCTGAAATTTTTTTTAAGTGAAACTATGTGTGGAAATCTCACCACATGTATTAGAGACTTAAGTTAGTTTAACTTTAAGTGATATTCAATAAAGTATCTTGCCACAAAAGCCAGTAGTTTTTTTTGGACATTTATACTTATACAATAATCATTACTTGTAATTATTTTCTAAGCCTATGAATTCTATAGATAATATACTATATAATATGTGACCGGTTTTGGGAAAATCGACCTAAACGCGGCAAACAATTTTTTTCAGTATCCCCCGGTAAAGCCTTATGGGTCGATTTTTTTCGAAAAAAAAATTATGGCAGAAATGGATAGACACCAGTTAGCTCATGACGCAGTTGTAAGCTCTGGCGTGCTCTAGAACTCACACTAGGAGGCTAGAAACACTAGCCGGTTGGACTCGTGTACGGAGAGTTGCTAAGAAATTATTGGCGGGCTTTTCACTAACGGTGGGAAAAAACTGTACCTAACTAATTCACTTACTATATTCTACATAATCACGTACTCACGCAATTCTCGTCATCATAGTTTCTTAAGGAGCCCTGCATTAAGCCTTTTAGACTTCTTTCAATCCGCCAGTAACCGGTTTATTCCACAGTGTCCCGGAGACACGCAGTAATAGTATACGGACACAAGCCACGCCCCCT
>WLWI01002209.1_pt1 | contig 16817 bp, 19 predicted proteins | sample 6701501 | NCBI WGS metagenome assembly WLWI01 (sample SAMN12718690, study PRJNA515312) | sponge metagenome | isolation source: marine sponge | host: Mycale hentscheli | place: New Zealand: South Island, Marlborough, Capsize Point | collected 2014-11-01
AAAAACCTGAGAGGCACAATTTCAATGGCGCGTCATTGGGATCCGAATTCCGCGGACTCGCAATTTTTTATTAACCTGAAAGATAACCCCAGCTTTGATCATCAAAGTCGCACACCAAGAGGTTATGGCTACTGCGTATTTGGAAAAGTCATTAAAGGAATGGAAATCGCTGATGCAATCGGAGATGTTGAAACACAGGCAGTCGCAGATTTCGATAAAGATGTGCCCGTTAAACACATATTCATTGAAAAAGTTGAAGTAGTTAAATAGTCAAGGCATGGCTAAAAAGTACGAATCATTCGCAGAGTTTTGGCCATTCTATGTTTGCGAACATAGTCTGCCAGCAACAAGGAATTTACATTTTGTTGGCACCTTGACGATTCTCCCTCTACTTGTGGCGACATTGTTTTTAAATATTTATTTTGCCTTGCTGATACCACTTAGCGCGTATGGCTTTGCCTGGTACAGTCATTTTTTTATTGAAAAGAATAGACCGGCTACATTTACCTACCCATTATGGTCATTACTGGGTGACTTTCTTATGTTCTGGTTTATGTGTCGGGGAAAAATGAAAATAGAAGTGAGTCGTTGTACTAGTTTGATGCAGAATAATAGCAATAATTAGGTTTCGCTTGATGCAGTCCAAACTAATGGGAAGCGTTCATCATCATTGGGAGCGTCGCCTGGCTGAATGGAAACGTTTTCCTGTTTCACTATCGGATCAGTTCCCGGTCGCGGGTCCCACCGCGCATCGTCACCAACATAACGAACCGACATAGCCGCCCTACGTTTGCTCATATCATTATTTTCAGCGGCACCATGAACCGTCTCTCCGCCGAATACCAGAACGTCGCCTGGTTCCATATCCCAGCGCAAGACTGGGTATTTGTCAGGTTCTGCATCAAAATCCGGCATCTGTTCTCGATAAGGCAGATCTGATTTTAAAAATTCTGCACTCCCGGATTTTTCTGAAAACGCAGATGGAATATAGCTTATGCCCCAACTATGTGAGCCGGTGATAAAGCTGAGAACGCCAGATTGAAGCGTACATGTTTCGAGTGCAACCCAAACCGAAGCGATCTGCAGACCTTGAAAAGGCCAGTAGGTCCGATCCTGATGCCAGGGCGTCTTTTGTCGAGTACCTGCATCTCGAAAAAAAATGTGATCGAAGAATAAACGTGCAGTGGAACTTTGCATCAATTGCCCGGCAATAGCGGGGAGATTTGATTTGCTGCAAAAATCGTACATCCAGGGATGCGTAGGCCACAAGTAACGGTCGCTAAATCCGCCCTCTCTAATGGTTGTCCATCTGTCGTCTTTACCGTCAATCAGACGATCTATTTCCTCAAGCAGTGCTCTAAGTTCATCTACTGACACGGCCTGCTTAATGCAGATCGCACCATCCTTGTTGTACTGTTCTATTTGATTTGCAGAAATTAACATGTCAAAAGGCGTTAACTAACTCTTCGCTATACACCGTGGATAAAATGGTGGGCCCGGTAGGACTTGAACCTACGACCAATGGATTATGAGTCCACTGCTCTAACCAGCTGAGCTACAGGCCCGAATACTTTTAAGCAGAATCAGATAATTAAGTTTGAATATGCGGAGAAATAGCTCTCCTCAATGACAAACCTATGAGTCAAGAAACGTTTTTAACTGTTCTGAGCGACTCGGGTGTCTCAGTTTTCTCAATGCTTTCGCTTCGATCTGACGAATACGCTCGCGTGTTACGTCAAATTGTTTGCCTACTTCTTCGAGCGTGTGATCGGTATTCATATTAATACCGAAACGCATACGAAGTACTTTCGCTTCTCGCGGTGTCAGACCGACAAGGGCATCGTGAGTGGCACGACGTAAACCTTCAAATCCTGCTGAATCGGACGGCATTTGTGTATTTAGATCTTCGATGAAATCACCAAGATGTGAATCATCATCATCACCAATAGGCGTTTCCATTGATATTGGTTCTTTGGCTATCTTCAGTACTTTACGGACCTTGTCTTCTGGCATTTCCATTTTTTCCGCCAGCTCTTCCGGTGTTGGTTCACGTCCAAGTTCCTGCAGGATCTGACGAGAGATTCGATTTAATTTATTAATCGTCTCAATCATGTGTACTGGTATACGAATAGTGCGGGCCTGGTCGGCAATGGAGCGTGTAATCGCCTGCCGAATCCACCATGTAGCGTAAGTGGAAAACTTGTAGCCACGTCGATATTCAAATTTGTCTACGGCCTTCATCAAGCCAATGTTGCCTTCCTGAATCAAATCAAGGAACAGCAATCCACGGTTGGTGTATTTTTTGGCGATAGAAATTACCAATCGCAGGTTGGCTTCTACCATTTCCTTTTTGGCTCTTCGAGCCTTGGCCTCGCCTGTAGATACCTTGCGATTAATTTCTTTTATCTCGGAAATATTTAAAAGGCTATTATCAAACGATACACTCAACTTTCGTTGAAGTTTGATGACTTCATCCTGTATTAACAGTAGATCCTTCGCATAACTTTTTTTGCTTTTTGCCTGTTGAATAATCCAGTCTGGGTTTATTTCATTACCGGGAAACGAGGAGATAAAATCCTTACGTGGCATTTTTGCCTCTTTCACGCACAGTTTCATGATTGTGCGCTCGGTCCTGCGAATCTGGTCAATCAGAATGCGCACAACGATAGTCAATTTATCAATAAACTTGGGTGCAAGTTTCAGGTCCATGAAACGCTCGGTCATCTCTTCCTGCAGAGCGGCCGTCTTTTTATGATCACGACCATGTTTCTTAAGCGCTTTTATAAGCTTTTTATATGATTCGTCAATTCCTTTAACGTGAGCACGAACCTCCTCTGGATCAGGGCCGGTTGGTTCCTCATCTTCGTCGTCGTCATCTGAGTCTTCGGGTTTTGCCACGTTTACGACAGGTGGTACACCGGCATCCGGATATTCTTCGTTATCACTGAAACCAACGATGATATCGCTCAATTTCATATTCTCAGCTTCAACTTCAGAATAAGAAACCAGCAGCCACTCGACAGTAGCGGGATAGTGAGAAAGGGCGGTAAGTACCTGATTGATCCCCTTTTCAATACGTTTGGCAATCTTGATCTCACCTTCTCTGGTCAATAGGTCCACGGTTCCCATTTCGCGCATATACATACGTACAGGATCGGTGGTACGACCAAATTCATTTTCAACGCTTACCAGGGCAGCAGCAGCTTCGGCGGCTGCATCTTCATCCGGACCGACAGTACTGTCAGTCATGATATTGTCGCGATCGGGGGCGGTTTCATGCACTTCAATGCCCATATCGTTAATCATGTTAATGATGTCTTCGATCTGTTCAGGGTCAACGATATCGTCGGGCAGGTGGTCATTGACCTCGTGATACGTCAAAAAGCCCTGTTCCTTTCCTTTCGCAATCAACAATTTCAGGCGTGATTGCTTGTCTTCTGATTGCTGAGGCTGCTCGAGTTGCTCCATAGAGAGTGTCTCTTAAATTTAGTTATTGTGATAAGTGGTTGATTGACCGCGATTTTAACGGGGCAAAAACAAACGATCAGTATAGACTATTGCCGTGCAACAATCTAGGTAGAATTACTTTATTAATCTAAAAGATAGCTACTTTTGAAGATCTTTTAGACGCTTCAGAAGATCCTCCGGTGCATCCTGTAATGAGGTGTTTTTCGCTTCGTTAAAAGGCTTATCTGTTTCAGTTGAAATTGAGGTCAGAGCATCAACAAATTCTCTTTCCAGATCCATCCCCTCGCTTTCAAGGATCTCCAGGGTCGAGAGTTCGTGAAATCGTCTGCTAAACTTACTATCTCTCCATCTTTCGAGGACTTGAGCTGTCGTTACACCAGGCGTTAGCTTTATCGACTCAATTAGCTGATAGAGGGTGTCAGCCCCCTTTGCTTTACTTTTTTTGAGGATTTCTGTGTTTTCAGTATTCAGGGCTAAATCAGGTTGTTTAAGCAGCATGGCGATAAGCCAGCTGACTTTGGTCATTCCGCCAACTTCAGTTCTGTTAAGAGGCAGGCGCTTGAATGTGGATTGACTCTGAGCTGTTAACTTACTCTTTATGCTGTCTGTTGCCAGACCCGTAAGCTTCTCAATTTGCTGCAACATCATCTGCCTGAATACTCCATCCGGGAGCAGTTCAAGTAGTGGGTTGATATTGTTCATGAATAACGACCCACCCTCTACTGTCGCCATATCATGCCCAGCTTTAGAGATATTTATCATGTAATCCGATAGTAATGTTAAATCACTATCACTTTGGAAATCCTCGGCACCCCTGCTTCTCACGTAATCGTCAGGATCCTGCCCTTCGGGTAGAAACTTAAAAAATACCTGCCGACCATCTCTAATTAGCGGCAGTACCGTTTCCAGGGCACGAACAGCAGCTTTTTTGCCTGCGGTGTCTCCATCAAAACAGAAAACTACCTGGGGTGCCGCTCGAAACAGTCGTTCGAGATGATCACTGGTGGCTGCCGTGCCGAGGCTGGCGACAGCATTTGTGACTCCATATTGTGCGAGAGCAATGACATCCATATAGCCTTCGACAATATATAGTCGTTGCAGGTCCTTATTGCTATGACGTGCCTGATAGAGTCCGTACAGTTCCCGGCCTTTATGATAGATGGGGGTTTCCGGTGAGTTTAGATACTTTGGCGTTTCGTCATCGAGTACCCTGCCACCAAATCCAATGACCCGACCCCGCGGGTCGCGAATGGGAAACATAATGCGATCACGAAATCGATCATAGTAACCACCATTATCTCGTTGAATAATCATGCCGGTTTTGCTGAGACGTTGTTGCGCGGCATCGGATTTACCTAACTCCTGAATCAGATTGTCCCAACCGGCAGGGGCGTAGCCCAATTCAAACTGCTTGGCAATTTCACCTGAGATACCCCGATTCTTAAGATAGTCTACCGCTCGTTTGGCCTGTGGATGATCTCGCAATTGCATACAATAGAAACGTACAACAATTTCCAGTAGTTCATAGAGCTCGCTTAGATTGCTATCGGTTCTCGGCTGATTAGCCTCTTCAGGTATCGCTAGGCCAGCCTTATTGGCCATTTCCTCAATTGCTTCGAGGAATTCAAGGTTGCTATATTCCATAAGAAAGCTAATTGCAGTGCCATTAGCACCACAACCAAAGCAATGATAGAACTGTTTATTCTGGCTGACAGTGAATGATGGCGTTTTTTCATCATGAAAGGGGCAGCACGCTTTGAAGTCCTTACCCATTTTTTTCAGGGGTACAAAACCGTCTATTAGATCAACTATGTCGGTGCGCGCGAGGAGTTCGTCTATGAAATTTTGAGGGATTCTGCCGGCCATAATTTAGCAGTATAAACATCACAGGGGTGTGCGAACAGCGAACCGTTGTTAGTTCGGCATATAGCTGAAATAGAGTGGAACAGGCTGGGGTGACTAGCCTAGCTGAGCCTTTACCTGGCCGCTCAATTTGCCCATGTCGGCGCGACCTTGCGCTTTGGCTTTCAATACACCCATAACTTTGCCCATATCTTTTATAGAACTAGCGCTGGTTTCAGCAATTGCGTCAGTTATCAATTGGGCAATTTCGGCTTCGGTGAGAGCTGTTGGTAAATAGCTTTGAACAATATCGAGTTCAAAGCGCTCCTTTTCCGAGAGGTCTTTTCTGTCTGCTTTGTCGTATTGCTCAATTGAGTCACGGTGTTGCTTGGCCAGTTTGTCTAGTACCGCAATCATCTGTTGGTCATCAAGCTCTATACGCTGATCGATTTCAATCTGCTTTACGGCAGCCGTAATCAGTCGTAGAACACCCAATTTGTCCTTTTCTTTGCTGCGCATGGCAGACTTAACATCGTCATTAATACGTTGTTTTAGTTCGGACATTGGATTAAAAAAACAGAAGTGGCCTGAACCACAGGATTATCAATACAAACGGGTATGACGGAGATTATCTTTAGAAAGGCGTTTTAACTGACGTTTGACGGCAGCCGCAGCTTTTCGCTTTCTTACCTGGGTTGGTTTTTCGTAGAATTCACGGCGATGCACATCGGCGAGGGTACCGGCCTTTTCGCAGGCGCGTTTGAAGCGACGAATGGCGATGTCAAATGGTTCGTTGTCTCGTACTCTAACTGAAGGCATATATACGTATTCCCGATTTTTATTATCTGAATTCTAAAGAGCCGGAGATTTTAGTGAGAAACACGTCAATTGCAAGGTAAAATGCGCAATTTTGACAAAATTACAACAAATTTTAGGACTGAACATAAATAATGCGCGTGCTTGGAATAGAAACTTCCTGTGATGAAACTGGAATTGCCATCTATGACTCTGAGAAAGGCCTGCTTGCTGAGGCCCTCCATAGTCAGGTAGACCTGCACCGCACTTACGGTGGCGTGGTACCTGAGCTCGCTTCTCGGGACCATGTGCGGCGCGGAGTGCCTTTGATAGAACAGGCCCTGGCGGAGGCAAATTGTGGTGGCGATGAACTGGATGGAATAGCTTATACAGCGGGACCGGGCCTGGTGGGCGCGTTGTTGGTGGGAACCTCTCTCGGTCGTAGTCTAGCCTATGGCTGGGAGATTCCAGCGATAGCGGTACATCACATGGAGGCGCATTTACTGGCGCCGATGCTGGAGGATGAGGCGCCGAGCTTTCCTTTTCTGGCATTATTGGTCTCCGGTGGTCACACGCAATTGGTGCAAGTGAACGCGCCCGGTGATTATCAAATGTTAGGTGAATCACTGGATGATGCTGCAGGAGAGGCATTTGACAAGACAGCCAAGTTGCTTGGTCTGGGTTATCCCGGTGGTGCAGCGATGTCAGAATTGGCAGAAAAAGGAAACGCTGGTCGTTTTAGTTTCCCACGACCAATGACCAACAAACCGGGCCTGGATTTTAGTTTTAGTGGTTTGAAGACTCATGCACTGACAACTGTCAAAGAAAACGATGACGACGAGCAGACCCGCGCTGACATTGCCCTGGCATTTGTTGAGGCTGTTGTAGATACACTGCTAATCAAATGCAGGCGAGCCATGCAGGAAACGGGGCTATCTACTTTGGTAGCGGCGGGAGGGGTTAGCGCCAACAAGCAGTTAAGAGCGGGCCTACAAAAGATGTGTGCTGATCAGGGTGGGCGTGTCTATTTTCCCCGTCCAGAATTTTGTACTGATAACGGGGCAATGATCGCCTACGCAGGTTTTCTCAGGTTACAGGCAGGTCAGCAGGAAGCACTTGCCTTCGCTGCTTATCCACGTTGGCCGCTTACGCAAATCAAATAGAAACAAGCGTTAGATCTTATCGCTTCCGATCTTATCTTCGGTTCCATCAAGCAGGTGCTTGATATTGGAACGGTGACGCCAAAGCAAGAGCGTTGCCATCAGGGTGTTAGCTAAAACAAGAGGTAGGCCCGGGAAAAACCAAAAGGTATAAAGTGGCGCCAGCGCAGCAGCGACCAGGGCAGATAGCGAAGAATAACGAAATACCAAAGCCATTAAACACCAGATACTCACGAAGCTAAGACCTAATAGCCAGTAGGTGCCGAATAATACGCCGACGAAGGTAGCAACACCCTTACCACCACGGAATTGAAAAAATACCGGATAAAGATGTCCCAGGAAGGCCGCCAGACCAGTGAGGGCGATAATGAGAATAGGCAGTTTAAATAAACTAAGTAAAAAGACAGGCAGGAAGCCTTTGAGAGCATCGCCGAACAGAGTCAGAATCGCAGCTTGTTTACCGTGTAATCTGAGTACGTTGGTGGCACCGGGATTACCTGAGCCTTCACCACGCGGATCTTCCTTGCCCAGAAGTTTACAGACAAGCACAGCCGAAGCGATGGAGCCGAGCAAATAACCTGCAATCACCAATAAACCATAAACAAGCATATGAAACATCCCTTAAAAATATGTCAAACAGGTCTTATTATGTGCTTATATACCGTACCTTATGTATTGATCACAACTAATTATCATTAAAGCATGGATATTATTTACCTAAACGATTTGCGTATCGAGACCATTATCGGTATTTACGATTGGGAACGACAAACAAAACAAACAGTAATTCTTGACATTGAAATGGGTACTGACATTAGCAAAGCTGCCAGTTCCGATGACATTGAAGATACAATTAATTACAAAGCTGTGGCTAAAAGATTGTTTGGATATGTTGGCGAGAGTGAGTTTGAGCTGGTTGAGAAGTTGGCGGAGAGCATTACTGATATTTTATTAAATGAATTCAATGTGCCCTGGTGTCGCCTACGCTTGAATAAACAGGGGGCGCTTAGAGGGGTAAGAGACGTTGGCATAATTATAGAGCGAGGCAAAAAGGACTAATATGGCGCAGGTATTTATTGGTGTGGGTAGTAACATTGATCGGGAAGACAGTATTCGCTCGGGTATTCGAAGTTTACGCCAACATTTTTCCAATGTAATAATCTCTACTTTATACGAAAGTAATGCAGTCGGGTTTGAAGGAGATAATTTCTTTAATATGATTGTCGGTATGGAGACTGAATTGCCACCCAGGGAGTTGCAGGAAAAATTGCATGACATTGAAAATCAATATGGACGCAAGAGAGATGGTCCGCGTTATGTATCGCGAACGCTAGACCTGGATTTATTGTTGTATGATGATTTAATCTGCGATGAAGATGACCTGCAAATTCCCAGGGAAGATGTGACCAAGTTTGCTTTTGTACTACTACCCTTGTCAGAATTGGCAGGAGAGTTAAAGCATCCGGTAATGAAGGTTTCTTATGCAGATCTTTGGGCAGCATTTGAACAATCAGATCAGTCCTTGTGGCCAGTCGAACTGGAATTGTAAAATTGAAATTTCTATACAGGAAAAACAGATAATGCCAAAACTTATACTCGTATTTCTTTTAGCATTGACGATTGTCGCCTGCAACGGTGCCGGCACAAGAAAGAAGGCGGCTGGGCTACAAATGGCGATGGACGAATATGTGGCTGCATTGCGTTGGGGGCGTTTTGATAAGGCCAAGGAATATCACATTGATAAAGAAGGTAATCGACCAGAAATTGAGTCATCTCAACTGGAGTACATTCGGGTAAGTGGCCATAAAGTCAAAGCGAAAACTGTTAACGAGGAAATTGATGAAGCAACCATGCAGTTTGAAATGCAGTACTATCACAATGAATATGCCACACTAAAAAAGATCATTGTGGACCAGCAATGGTGGTTCGATGAAGATGCCAAGGCCTGGTTTCTGAGTAGTGATTTTCCCAAGTTTTGAATATAGCCCAAAGTCGCAACTGTTGAATGTAAATTGCTCTGATTTCACTCAATTATTCTGCTGTAAGCGGTTATCACAAAGGAATTTTTTCAATAGTGATTGGTCAAATTTGATTCAGTTTCTGAAAACCTTTGGCGGGGGCACTGTTATGCGGATACTAACTACACTGTTTTTATTGTGTTTTCTTATTGACTCACAGCCAGTTTATTCTGCAGGCGGTGGTGGCGGTGGGGCTAGCGCCGGAGGTGGCAGGGCATCTGGTTCTTCACTTCGCTCGACTCCCCAAAAGACACCCAAACAAAAAGCCGTCAGCTATTATAAAAAGGGCATCAAATATCGCGATAAAGCATGGAACTATGAAGAAAAGGCCGCACTGGAAACAAATGAAAAAAAGACAGCGAAGCTGTTTAAAAAGGCTCAAAAAGAATACAAAAAGGCAATTAAGAAATATCGAGCAGCAATAAAAAAGGTCCCAGCTTTCTACCAGGCCCATAGCAGCCTTGGATATGCGCTAAGAAAGACAGGAGATATTGAGGGTTCTCTGCTTGCTTACAACGAATCTGTCAAAATTAACCCGGTCTATCCTGAAGCAATAGAATATCGCGCCGAAACTTATTTGCAGTTAAATCGTTTTGAAGAAGTAAAAAAGGCCTATATGGAATTATTCGAAGACTATCCGCGCGAGTATTCGGATCAGCTCATGAAAGCTATGGCAGTATGGAATGAAGAGTATGAGCAATCTTCCGTTGAGGATGCAGAGAGTTTTTCTAAGTGGTTCAAAGAACGTCAGGAGATTGCTAATAATACTGTTAGCTTGAATCAACCTCAGGTAACAGACTGGCAAGATAATATTTAGAGGTTTCGTTTATTCTGTTTGCTTGCCCTTAGCCTTGCCACGAGATCTTAAGTTTGAGAAATGCTGGATAAATCCCCCAATCTTATATCCAAGGGGTTTTTAACAGGCATCGTACTTGTTTTTTTGTATGGTCCTTTGCTTGCAGAGGAAACCGATAATACTTATGTCTGGATTTTACCTTCCGGCTTTCCAGAACCGCTTGTACCAGATGGCAATCCCATGTCAGAAAGTAAGGTAAGGCTTGGACGTTTTTTATTCTACGATCGACGATTATCAATTAACGGTCAGTATGCATGTGTCAGTTGTCACCAACAGACTAAAGCTTTTAGTGATTCCTTACCTCAAGCAATTGGGGCCACTAACGAATTGCATAAACGCAATGCCATGTCACTGGCAAATGTCGCTTATAATGTCAGTCTAACCTGGGCATCTACGACACTTATTACACTTGAAGAACAGATAACAATTCCACTTTTCAATCAGTCACCGGTCGAAATGGGGCTATGGGGAAAGGAAGAGAAAATTATTAAACTCATTGAGACTGATCCCGAATACAGGACGCAATTTAGGGAAGCTTTTCCAGAACATACTCAGGTATATACGATTGAAAATGTGGTTAAGGCGATCGCAGCATTTGTGCGTACACTAATTTCAGGGAACAGTGACTATGATCAGCTTGTGTATAAAGACGATCGGGCTGGCATGAATGAATCGGCATGGCGCGGCATGCGTTTGTTTTTTTCAGAGGAAACGAAATGTGCTCAATGTCATCAGGGCTTTAACTTTTCCGGGGCGGTTCAATATAAGCCCGCTACAAAGGTAGAGCCATAATTCCATAACACAAGCTTGTATAACATAGACGCTAAAGGTGGCTATCCAGTCCATGACAGAGGTATCTTTGATGAGACAAATAGACATAAAGATATGGGAAAGTTTCGGGCACCAACTTTACGTAACATTGAATATACCGCACCCTATATGCACGACGGTAGTATAGCTACATTGGAAGCCGTAATAGAACATTATTCGAAAGGGGGAAGGGTTGAGAGCCCGCTAAAAGACCAGTTAATAATTGGTTTTGATATTAGCGAACAAGGGAAAAGAGATCTTGTGAATTTCCTTGAGAGTCTCTCTGATGAGTCGTTTTTAACGAACCCTGATTTTTCAGATCCAAATTCAATTCAGTGAAAATATTTCCTTCAGTTTTTCACCTGGCTCATCTGCTGACATAAATGCCTCTCCTACGAGAAATGCATTAACACCATTTTTTCTCATCAGCTTGACGTCATCTATAGTGTGAATCCCGCTTTCGGTCACTATAGTTCGATCGGGAAACACGTCATGTAGCAGGCCAATTGTGGTATCAAGTGATGTTTCAAAGGTATGTAAATCACGATTATTGATTCCAATCATGGGAGTGCGCAGGACATGGGCACGTTCCAGTTCTTCCCTGTTGTGCACTTCGACAAGAATATCTAGCTCGAGATTTTCAGCGATGTGCACGAGCTCTCGCATTTGAGTATCTTCGAGTGCAGCAACAATCAATAAGATGCAATCAGCCCCGATGACTTTTGCTTCATATACCTGATAAGGGTCAATGATGAAGTCTTTTCGTAGTATAGGTAACTTACAGGCTTCTTTGGCCTGCTGAATATAATCATTATTACCCTGGAAAAAATCCATATCGGTTAATACCGACAAACAGGTGGCACCTCCGGATTCATAACTACTGGCAAGCTTTCCTGGATCAAAGTCTTTCCTGATGACACCTTTGCTTGGAGAGGCCTTTTTGATTTCAGCGATAACAGCAGGTTTTCCTGATTCAATTGCCTGCGATACATGCGCAAAAAAAGGACGAACCTCGGCCGCATTTTGAGCATCTTCCATAATATCATCAAGACTAACGAGCGCTTGTCTTTCAACAATTTCTTCACGCTTGCGTTGCAAGATGCGATTCAGGATATCTGGAGTGTCTTGCATAAATATATTTTGGTTCTCAAATCCTGGCCACTAATTCAACTTGTTCGTAAAATTTATGAGCTCAATGAGTTTTTGCTTTGCTGATCCATTGGCAATGCTTTCTTTAGCCCTTTCAACGCCTTTAGCCAGGTCCTCTGTCAGACCGGCAGTATAAATAGCAGCTCCTGCATTCAAAATCACAATATCTCTTGCCGCACCATCTTTATTCTCTAGTACAGCATTCATAATTTTCAGACTGTCTTCGGCGTTATCTACAATAATATCTTTTGAATCGCTAGTTTTCAGGCCGAAATCTTCCGGACATATTGTGTAGGTATTTATTTCATTATCGCGCAGTTCTGCTACGTGAGTAGGAGCAGATATACTAATTTCATCCATACCATCTTCAGAATGTACTACCATTACATGGTGACTACCCAGTTTATCCAGTACTTCCGCGAGTGGCAGCACCCATGATTCGGCAAAAACCCCCATTAACATATTAGGTACCTGTGCAGGATTGGTAAGCGGGCCAAGGAGATTAAATAAAGTTCGAACGCCAAGTTCTTTTCGAGGTCCCACTGCATGTTTCATGGCCTTGTGGTGTAGCGGCGCAAACATAAAACCCACTCCGATCTGTTTTACGCAGGCTGTCACCTGTTCGGGAGATAAATCGAGCTTGATCCCGGCGGCTTCCAGAACATCGGCGCTGCCAGAGCGGCTGGAAACAGAGCGGTTGTTATGTTTTGCGACACGACCACCTGCAGCAGAAATTACGAAAGCGGCGGTAGTAGAAATATTAAACGTGTTACAGCCATCTCCGCCGGTACCGACAATTTCAATCAGGTGCTCGCCATCAATTTGAACCTTGGTTGAAAGTTCGCGCATGACGCTTGCAGCAGCAGCGATTTCATCCACAGTCTCACCTTTCATCCGAAGTGCAATCAAAAAGCCACCAATCTGTGCAGGCGTTGCCTGACCTTGCATTAATTCCCCCATGACTGATTGCATGTCCGGTCCAGTTAATGATTGACCGGCCAGCACCTGTTTAATTGCATTTTTGATATTCATTGTAAAATAACAGTTTAGAGAACTGTCAGCACTGCTTGAGAAAATTTTGTAAGAGTTGATGGCCATAGGATGTCAATATGGACTCAGGATGAAATTGCACACCAAATATCGGAAATTCCTTGTGTCTCAACCCCATTATTTCATCTAGCTGTTTTTCATCATCTTCAGTCCAGGCCGTAATTTCAAAACAGTCAGGCAAAGTTTCCTTTTCTACGACCAAAGAGTGATAACGCGTGGCAGTAAATGGCACATCAATGTCAGTAAAAACATCGGTACTTTTATGAGAAATCTCTGAGGTTTTTCCGTGCATAATATTTTTCGCATGAATAACATGCCCACCAAAGGCCTGGCCAATACTTTGATGACCAAGACAAACACCCAGTATCGGTAATTTTCCTTTGAAATGCTCAATTACATTGACAGAAATACCTGCCTCTTTGGGCGTGCAGGGACCAGGAGAAATTACAATTCGCTCTGGTGCTAAATCTTCAATTTCCTGCATGCTGATCTTGTCATTGCGAAAAACCCGGACCTCTTCACCTAACTCGCCAAGGTATTGCACCAGGTTGTAAGTGAAGGAATCGTAATTGTCGATCATTAATAGCATCTTAGAAAACTATCCTTTTCGAGGCTGGATTCTTTGATTCATTCATAAGCCTAGATTAACCCTTTCTCAGCCATGGAAACAGCCCGAAATATTGCGCGACCTTTGTTCATCGTTTCATCCCATTCACTGCGTGGGTCGGAATCTGCCACGATCCCGGCACCGGCCTGGATGTGTAAGACATTTTCCCTAATTACCGCGGTACGGATGGCGATAGCAGTGTCCATGTTACCTGCCCATGACAGGTAACCAACCGCACCTGAATAGACGCCACGTTTAACAGGCTCGAGCTCATTTATAATCTCCATGGCACGAATCTTTGGCGCGCCGGAGACGGTGCCAGCCGGGAAAGTAGCACGTAGTACCTCCATTGCATCCAGTCCCTGATTAATTTGCCCCTCGACGTTGGAGACAATATGCATAACATGTGAATAACGCTCGACGTTCATTTTTTCCGTTACCTTGACACTGCCGGTTGTGGAAATACGCCCAACATCATTACGACCGAGGTCGATTAACATGAGATGTTCTGCCAGCTCTTTAGGGTCAGCCAATAATTCCTGTTCCAGCTCAGCGTCCTCTAACTCAGTCTTGCCTCTTGGGCGAGTGCCGGCTATAGGTCTGACGGTGACCGTATCGTCCTCAAGTCGTGACAATACCTCTGGCGATGCACCAACGACCTGGAAACCATCAAAATCAAGAAAAAACATGTAAGGCGAGGGGTTGGTGCAACGTAGAGCACGATATAAATTCAAGGGCGGTGCGTTGAAAGGAATTGACAGGCGTTGCGATAGAACTACCTGCATAACATCACCTTCGACAATGTAGTTCTTAATGGAATCTACTGCCTTTTCAAATTTTTCCTGGGTAAAGCCGGAAACGAAATCACTTTCCTCTACCGTTTTAGAATCATCAATAGCGGAACTTTCAATGCTCGAATGTATGAGCTTGTTCGTGAGCCTGTCGAGATCATCCATGGCTTTGGCATAAGCATTATCTTCAGCTGGGTCAGCATGGACGATCATCATAAGTTTTCCGGTGAGATTATCGAACACAACTACCCGGTCTGAGACAAGTAACATTATATCGGGACAGCCGAGGGGATCTTCCTTACTCAGCCCCTCAAGGCAGGGCTCGATAAAGCGGACACAATCGTAGGCAAAATAACCGACCATACCACCACTAAAACGCGGCAGACCAACTACGTCGGGCACCCTATATTGTTTTTGGAAGTTAGCAATCTCGGCAAGCGGATCGCTGACCTCTTTTTCAGAAACAATTTTGCTGCCAATCTCCAGCGTAACTTTCTTATCCTGAACCCTCAGGACACTATTGGCTGCTAGACCAATCATGGAATAACGCCCCCATTTTTCTCCACCCTGGACTGATTCCAGCAAATAACTGCGTGGTCCTGCAGCCAGTTTCATGTACGCGCTTAAAGGTGTCTCCAGATCTGCAAGGATTTCACGGGTAAGCGGAATGTGGTTATAACCTTTTTGCGCAAAGTCTTGAAACTTCTCTTCAGTTATCAGACTCATGATCTAGATGAGCTCAGTCAATTCTGCCAGAGTCTCTACTACCACATCGGGCTTCAGTTCGTGAATGTCGCGTCCCATATTGTAGCCATAAGGTACGCAAAGAATTTGAACACCTGCTGCTCGAGCGGCATTAATATCTGTTATTGAATCTCCGACCATTAGGACGAAATCCGGGCTAATAGAAAAGTATGTAGCAGCGTGTAGTATAGGCTCAGGATTGGGTTTCCTCACTGCCAGAGTATCACCACTGACAATGACACCAAATTTTTCAAACAATCCAATAGTTTTTAACAATTTGTTTGTATAGCGGCCACCTTTATTAGTAACGCAGCCTATTTTAATATTTTCAGACTCCAGATAATCCAGCGCCTCGATTACGCCGGGATAAATTCGACTACGTACGCAGATATTGTCAAAATAATCCTGAGTAAATATAGACAGGGCTTTTTCTAATAGAGTTGGATCAGGCTGGCCATTAATATCATTGGTGAGGGCCCGTTTCATTACGCCTTCGATACCGCTACCGATCCAACCACGGATTTTTTCTTCACTGTATACCGGCAAATTGAGTTGCATCAAAGCGATATTGATTGAAGAAACCAGATCCGGTGCTGTATCAATCAGAGTACCGTCTAGATCGAATAGCACCAATGCCGGCTTACGTAATGTCATGCTCCTGAATCCTTAATTACTGCGGTGGTAATGTTTGAATGATTAGGACTTTGCTTTGGATAGTTCTGAACGCATGGCACGAATAGTTTCACTGTAATCGTCGCTACCAAAAATGGCAGAGCCGGCAACAAAAGTATCGGCACCGGCTTCAGCAATCTTGCGGATATTATCGACTTTCACGCCACCATCAATCTCAAGGCGGATGTCATATTCGCTATTGTCGATTAAGGCCCTTGCCTGTCGTAATTTATCCAGCGCATGGTCGATAAAACTCTGACCGCCAAAACCGGGATTAACCGACATCAGTAAAACCATGTCAACCTTATCCATCAGGTGTTGCAGACAATCCAGCGGAGTTGCGGGGTTAAACACCAGGCCGGATTTGCAACCACTATCACGTATCAACTGCAATGAGCGGTCAATGTGCTCACTGGCTTCAGGGTGAAAGGTGATATAAGTGGCACCAGCCTCGGCAAACTCGGGGATGATGCGATCTACCGGCTTGATCATCAGGTGCACTTCGATGCATGCCTTTATGCCAAATTCGCGTAGTGCCTTGACGACGACAGGGCCAAAGGTCAGGTTTGGAACGTAGTGGTTATCCATTACATCGACGTGGACGAAATCGGCCCCGGCAGCAATTACCGCCTCGGTGTCTTCGCCCAGTCGAGCCATATCGGCTGAGAGGATGGATGGTGCTATGACGTAATCAGACATCTGTCTCTAATCGTAGTAAAAATGAGCTAAATTTGCAGGTTGAGATGAGCGCGCACTTTACCTGAATCGCCTGCGTGTTGCACGATTTGACAGTGACATGGTCAAAATTCTATAGAGTAGGCTATTATCAGGACAATCATGCTTAGGTATATTTTA
>WLWI01002212.1_pt1 | contig 16803 bp, 7 predicted proteins | sample 6701501 | NCBI WGS metagenome assembly WLWI01 (sample SAMN12718690, study PRJNA515312) | sponge metagenome | isolation source: marine sponge | host: Mycale hentscheli | place: New Zealand: South Island, Marlborough, Capsize Point | collected 2014-11-01
AAAGTAAGTGTATGTGGTTGTTCTGATGGATGAGGAGGGCGGGTGGGGGGTGGTGGGGGGGGGGTGTATGGGGGGGAGGGGGGGGGGGGGGGGGGGGGGGGGGGGGGGGAAGGGATATAACCCAATGTGATCAAAGGTATTAGGCTCTGTTCAGTACACAATAATTAACAGGAGTCAGACCCAACTATGTCACCATCAGTCAACATCGCTCTTCATTGGAATGGAAGCAGGGAGTTGATCCACTTGCCATCAAAGTCAATGATTTGCAAAAATTAATGTCATAACTAATTATCAATTGGCAGCCTGGTGGTGGTCTACAAAGAGATAAATGCCACAAACAAGCTACTGGCAGTGATAGGGTCAAAGATCAAAGAAAGGTTGCTGTATGATTAGCGATTGCAAGTTGCTCAGTGTAAATTATTCGACCACATGAAAAAAATAAAAGAATTGGCGCTGAAGAAATTCTGATCACAAAGACCCTTTTATCTGCTGATATTCATGGAGAGAGAGTTAGAGAGCTACACTTCATAGCAGTGTGTGCACGAGTTTTACTGGGCAAAATTTAAATTTAAGAGATAGGGGGTTCTTGGAAAGTGGGAGGGTTGGGTAAGTAGTTAGGGTCAATGATATGAACAGTAAACAAAAAGTAACTATATTGTGAAGAAAAAACAAACAAACAAAAAACAACAACAAAAAATAACAACAACAAAAAATGTATACAAACAACAACAATACAAACTAACTAAAACAAACCCCATATTTGCCAATATTTCCGTACCGGTCCAGTCCCATGATAGTGGACTTCATGAGGTCCCATGTGGGCCATACTATGTCCCATGTGTCCCCAGAGCCACACCACGAGAATGTCGCCAGGGGCTTCCTCCCATGACCTTTCTTGTTGAGCGGCCAATCCCCTAAGTTGACTATCAGCTCCATATTAGGTAGCTTAATCTGGAGGGAAATTAGCACGCAATATTACATGTGTGTATGTACACGTGTGCGTGCATGCACATGTGTTGTGTGTGTGTGTGTGTGTGCATGTGTGTGTGCTCATTGAAGAGCTAAAACAATGACCCTTGTCCAATATTAAAAGTGAATTCAAGAAGACCAAAGCAACACAAGGGAGGAAACAGTTGAATATTAAACTTTGGAACTATAGTAACAGTAGTTGTGGCATATGGGACAGTTATCCACAAAGGATTTGTGGGGGTAAATCATTTCCTCTTACAACTTCCAATTCCTAATATATCCAACCATTTGGCTGTGATTTCACTCACAGGGAAAATAACAGTTACCCTCAAGTTAATAAAGCCGCTGGGTAATTAAACAACAGCTGACTGCTGCACTTGGCCTCAAGGGGGATGGGGGTGTGGCTGGCCACAGGGTTCAATGGGGTTTGTGCAGGGAGAAGGGGTGCTGTGGGACCAGACAGACCAGTCTACGCCTCCCACCACCTCAGCAGTGAGGCACACACACTCACATCTGGTCAGCCAGCTGGTCACTGCCTGCAGAAGGCAGCCTGTAAGCAACAGCTGTTAGCTACTACTTAACTCACAAGGAGGCTCCATTACCCCCACTAACTCATCTTTGATTTTTACTGAGGAGGGGGAGGAGGTTAGGGTATTGAAGGGTAGGAGAGGAGACTGGGAGAGAAACAATTATTTGCAATTTATGCTTGCCTTGTTGAAAAGAAAAATGGCTACTGGACAACAAACTAACACTACTGTGGGCGTGGTTGTTTGCTAGTGCTCATGCCCAGCTCTAAAAATGAAGGAAAAACGACCCCTCACAAAGACATACAGAATGTCTGCACATCAAAGCTTCAGTTTATTCTGTCATTTCTTTATCACCGAGTTCAACACTTTCCTGCAGCCACAGAAAGTTAAACTCCACCAAAACTGCAAACTACCCATTTGTATCTCAAGCAAACATGTGCATGTCAATTAATTGTTTGCTATAAAAGGACCATTTCTGTAATGTCTCCATCCACACCACAGGAATTACAGTAATGGTGAGGTAAGACCAGTGACCCTAAACAAACAAAACTACCCATCCTTTTTCATTCTTCTCCCAACAAGAACTCAACTAGTCCACAATGAAACCTCAGCCATGCTTACAATTGCCATCCGATGCTATGGTCATTGGGACTTTCACGATTAATAAATAGCATCAGAGAAACGGGCACAACATTGAAGACAAAAACAAAATGTTCAAAACACGGACATTGTTTTCCAGTGCATCCTCCCAACGCCACTCAATAATTCCAGTGGGTGATAATTAATTTAACACAAACACAACCACTGAAGAAGCCATGGAAACCGATACTTAACACCGCTCTAGCAAACACACAGAAGGTGCACAGGAAAAACAATTGACAGTACTTCCAGAAGCCCCCAGAGAGCCGCTTAGTTCATGTGGCCACAGTAAACCCAAAACCCACAACAAAAGGATAAAAACTTCCTCTAAGTGCTGTTGAATGATATTCTGAGACTCCATGGAAGGAAAGTGGTGGAACTAAAAGAATGACATGGTTCAATGCAATCATACCACCACATCATATATTTAGTAACACTACAAGATATATATATACCGTTGCTATTTTGTGCTCTCTATTCTTTGTGTTTGTTTCTCTCCCTCCCTCTTTGTTCTTAATAAAATTTCTTCATTACCCAAGTTGTTTCAATTCTTAGCACTGCCAAGAATGCAGCTGCTACTTGGGTGTGGCGGATGGCACATAATTTATCACATAATTGCTCTAGTTGAAGTCCTAAAGAGACAACTCTGCCAACATGACAACCAGGATTTCCTAACTCTGCAATTATTCGAAAATTTCCAAAATTTTGAAATTTTCTAACACACGGAGCAATAAAACAGACATCCAAGCCACACCACAACTTAGCCCCAGGCTAGTCTGGAAAAAGCCGTAAAAATTAAATAACAATTTAAACACAATTATCTTGTTGCGGTACTGGATGAAGATAATGGTCAAGTACGTATAAGATGTGGCAATTACATCACAATAAAAAATAAAAATGTGTAACTAGTTTTTTGTAACATTAATTGCATTTTAATTAGCGTTATCAAAACATATAACATAAATAACACTGACGAGTACAAGTACCTAATGCTGGCCAATACTGCTTACCACCAACTACCAACTGATGGGTCAACAAGCAACAAGGAAATAATTAAGTTAATACAATGGGATGGTAAAGGGGCAGAGTGGGAGGGGGGTGCCAGAATAATTTGAATAACTGACTATAAAAGTGCTGCTGGCAGCAATTTCCATGAATAATTGAAGCATCTTTCTAATGGGTGTGCCAAATGGGAAAGCCAAAAAGTAAAACTACACACACAAAAAACAAATAAAAACAACGACAACAAAAAACACAATAACCTCTCTTTCCCTACCTTCTACCTCACACTAAACCTCACCTTGTTTATCAACGATAAGAGAATCATATCAGAGAGAGACTTGAACCCCACTATGCTTCCAAATGGCTGTGCGTAGAGCTGCAGTGACAGATAGAGGAAGGAAGGGAGGGAGGGAGGAGGTGGAGATTATATGTTCAGTCACAACATAAGGCAGATATAAATTCATTCATACAGTCCCCACCTTAACCTGTACCAAACAGAAGATACATCACATACTGGTCGACTGCTCAGGGGTATTGAGTTACTCTCATCGAGTACCTACACTATGTCCTGAGGTAGACATACATACGTGCACAGTGCGTTAACTAATAAATTGGTCTTCAATTTAAACGAACCGGATCAGTTAATATGGCCGCCTCCGATCCTCTTTATGCACGGTCGAGTGAGTGAGGAACAAACAGTAGTTGCCGCCCGTTAGTGACATTGATACGTGAAATGAGCCACTCACAGTGACCCACAAGGACAACTGTATGGAGTATTACATTTCACACCTTGTATCCATGGTGACCTCGCCGTGGGAACACAGAAATGAACTAGAGTCGGGGATTGTGACTGTAAGGCTGTGATGATTGTCAGAGAGCAGACGGAATGTATCGCTACTGAATGAAGGTTCATTGCACAAACTGACCCTACAAGACTATGATGTAGATGCGCATTTCTTCATGAGAATATAGAAAATAAAATGGACCTTAACGCATCATTCACTCGAGTCCATTCATGTGTTGACTTAAGAGCGTCCAACAAATTAAACTGCTTATTTTTCGTCCTGTACTGTACTGGGAACCAAATGGGTGTGGTCAAAATATTACTGGAGTAAAGAGAAGAAAATCGTGTGAATTGTGTACTATAAAAAAAGTGTGGAAAGAAATAACTTCTGCCACATATACATAGTGTGTTTGAAAGCAGAATAATGAAATTATTCCTATAAATATGGCTATTTTGAAGATATGTATGCACACACACACACGTGCACACATATACACGCACACCAACCTTGTGATCAATAATGGAATAGTGAATGAAGGAAGATGTCCGGTAGCCTTCACTGGCTCTTCTAAACAGCTCCGTCACATTTATTCCCGTGTCCCTGAACGGCTCCAAGTCTTGGACTATCTGGGGGTCAAGGTCAGTGGGGCAGTTGAAGTCTCGAAGCCACTCGTCTACTGACAACAAAGGGCAGTAGCAGTCTTCATGGAACACAGGCCCCAGGGCGTAAGGGGAACTGGCGACATGCTTGCCTCCGTGCTTGACCTCGAGGGAGACCTCTTCGTAGTCTCCGAACATGCGGTAGTGGATTAAGAACAAGCCACGCCCCAAGTAGTCCATAGACTGCCGACGACGGACTCGTCCGGTGGGAGACACCAGCTCCATTTGAAACGCATCTTTCTTACAGTCTGTAATGCTACAGGTACATGTGTTGTACTGTTGCAACTAGCTGACACATGCACACACTGGTGCATATTTTGGTAAGCTGACAGTGTTGCACGTTTCAGTCAAGGTGACAAATGACATGAATTCTTTATGCCAGTTCTGAATATTTATTATAACAACGCTAGCAGAGCAAGCTCTTAAAATTAAATTCATTATGTTGTCTTTTTTTCACACCCTCCCTCCCCCTCTCCCTCCCACACTAAAGACTGTATACCTCCTAGAGTGTCCTCTACTACCTCCTACAGTGGCACACTCCTACTACCTAATCTTTACCTACTCAAATCTCCGTAGTAACTAGATTCGTTCATGCACATGCATTTCACCTTTTCCCCTTGCTGTCTTTAGCTTGAAGATAAACATAATTCAGAGGGAGGCCAGTCGAGTTTTTATGCAGTCCAGGACCCCAAAGAACTGTTTCAGAAGGACTGATACTTCTGGGGTAGACTGCAGGTATGAATAGGCTAAGAAAGAACGCCACTACAAATCGGTAGCGATTCCTACTCAACATTTTTGCAGCAGTTCAAGTAATGTTTGGATTTTCGCGGGTTTGTTGCGGCAACCTTTAACCTTAGAGCCACACAGTTGGGCTTGCTAGCCATTTTACACATTCTTGTAGTCATAGCTACAACTGATTCGGTGCCGAGTAGACAGAATGCCAAGTAGCTACAGCATCATAAAAGGGCTTAGTCGTGTCTTGGCAGTTAGTACTACTGGCTCAGCGGGGTAACCATTTTGTGTCCATTTTATAATTATATATTTTACAAAATAAATATAACAAGTAGTGATATGAAAAACGGAGTGATTTGGTGAGATTTTTTGAAAAAACAAACAAACAAATAATAGTGGGAAGTATAATGAGTTATGCTGCTTTTGATTTCACAGAGTTGATTAGGTCTAGTGCAGAAGGAAACAATTGCTTGAGGGTATCTCCCATTTTATTGAGTGCGATTACACTTGGGTACTGAAGAGCCGCTGTCTTTGTGGCTGTGACCAAGTTCTTAATGCTTTCTGTCAGATTATTGCTGGAGGACATGATTGTAGTCTTTGTCTCTACGTGAACTATCTTCTGACCTAACGCGTCGGCAATGTAGACGAGCTTGTAGGCTGCCACGACGGTCATTTTAGACTTGGTGACAAAGTCCTTGGGTGACTCATTCTCTTTCAAACAGTCAAGGAGCGTGTCAATGGCGTCTCGCAATCCTGGCGTGATCAGGTCAAACTGCTTCGCAAATCTTACTAGGATCTGACGCTCTTCCATTTTGAGGGGTTGAGGGCTGGAGAGCTGTCTTTGGTGGTTTGGAGTGCCGTATGGGTTGAGGATTTCGGCAGAATTAGCACGGCGCATTTCAGAGGATTGGACGTCGTCAGAACTCGAGCAGCTGCTGAGGCTGCCCTGGCGTCGGAGGCGGTGGTGAGTGGGGCTGGTGTTGTGGCTGCCAGAACTCCCAAGACTGGCGATGCTTGGTCGATTCCCCGTCACTGCAAAGCTACGGTCTCTGCTGCTCGTGCTGGGTCCCTTGTCAATCTCGTCGTAATCTTCGCCCGACGTCTGCGCCATGTTGGGGCTGCGTATCAACGTGACGTCTCCACCACTTCGAGAGTGGTAAGGGCTGCTTGCACTGTGGCTTGACTGGACATTGGAATCTGACTTATTATTCCTTTGGAGAGTGGCAAATGGGAGAGGAGGTAAGATATCATTGGGTCTGCGCTTTATAGTACCGCCATAATCCCCCGTGGAGTCTCCTCCATTTGTAGTCTGGTTGTTGTTCAGAAGTGCACTCCGTGGGCTTCTCTGTGACTCGATATTGGCATGCTGGGGGGACTCAGCTGGGATGGCGTAATCAATGTCGCTATTCGGTCTGGGATATTTCATGCTGGCAGGAAGCTCAGGGAGTGGCCTGGACTTGACTTCCGTCTTGGTGAGCACTGGTAAAGACCCGTTCATCTTTGTCGATGACTTGAACAATATGGTTTTGTTGGCTTGGACAAGAACAGTGAATTCCGTCACAGCGTGGGGAACAGTGCGGGCGGTTTCCAGGAGGGACTTTACAGCTCCAGTAATGGAGTCAATCTCACTGCTCAGGCCTTCCAACTTGCCAAGGATGTCGTTTCTATTGTGGATGAGGACCTTGAAAGCGTTGATGTACTTCTTCTTGAAGTTGGCATCAGAGACGTACTCTAACCTGTTGACCACGCCCTTTCCAAACTGTAAGATGATAAGGAGTGTTCTGTCAAAGTGTCTAATGGCAGTAACGGTGGACTTCAGAGTAGTGGACCGTCTAGACTTATTGTCAGTGCCCCAGTAAGCTTCAGGGCCGTATACGCTGTTAAAAAGTGCTTCATAAGTCGTTGTTATAAGTTGGCGATACGATGACAGTAGTTCCTCTGCTTCTTCATCAAACATATTACTGATATCCACGGCTTGGAGGACATTAGGCGGGTGTCCTTCACCGTCCTCCTCGAATCCTCTGGCAGGCTGGCTAGGCTTGGGGAAATCGTAAACATCCAGAGGGTCTGGGGGGATGTCGTATATGCCCCCGGAGCTGGCAGCTGAGCTTGCTGTAGATATCCGATTGATGGATTTCAGGGACGATCGGTTGCTTCCCTGGGGGCTCAGGCGGGTGGAGCTCGGGGGGCGGTCATATGTTTCATAGCTTGTGTTTCCCTCTGGAGGGGGCAAATCATAATCCTGATCATAGGGGCCATCTGGATCATCTGCTGGCGGAAAGTCATAGATCGGTGTATCGTCGTCAGTAGACAAGGGGCGACTTGAACTGAGAGATGGATTTGGGGTGACCTGAGGAGAGAGAGAAGGGCGGGGCCCTTTGGAATTGGGGCGAGGGATGTCATAAACAGAGACATCATGATCGTGGAACACCTCCAGGTAATTGGCTGGGACCATGCCAACCTTTCCTCGCAGCTCACACAACCACCAATCAACCTGATTGTTGAAATCTTTCTTCACCACCGTGACCATGTCACCTTGGCGGAAGGAAAGCTCATCATTAGCTTCGGCGACATTATTGTAGCGAGCTCTAGCCAGAAGAGGAGGTCCAGTGGAGCCTACCACTGGTGAGGCAATAGTTCCCTATAAACACAAAATGAGAGAGACATGATGAGAGTCGAGTCGTGGGTAGCAGAGCCATAATAGCATTATCTACAACTACTGATCAACTGGAAGGTCAACTAATTGTTAATTATTGGTAAGTTCTAAATTTGTACTTTAACATGACCATTTCCTCTTGCCAGAAGAGTCAGCTCCCCAAGGCAGAGATGATACTTTTATAGGAAAGATGCAATCAAGCTGACAAGCCCATGCACCTCAAGCCACAATAAATTAAAGGTGTAAACTTCACATGAGAAAACAAAGTTGACTCACTAAAGTTTCTTCTCACATCTGAGAATAACAACCATGCATCATTCTTTGGTCAAATACTTGCAAAAAGTCTGGGCAAACTGAAATGACAAAAGGCACCAGTGGAAGTTGCTATGTCAACTCTCGCTCGACGATTATGTCAACTGAAACCTCTGGCTACCCAACCCACCTTGCAGACCTCTCCATCACTTCCACCCCACAAACAGAAATATGCTCAGTCCGCTAGACATCGCTACAGGTAGCAAACTCACATGTGGGCCTGGCGATTTGTGAGGTGAAACTACGTCAGTCATATCTGGAACAGCTGAAGTTCACAACAAAAAAAAAAAGAAGAAAAACGATTGAATCGGCTTCCACCGCTGCAACAGCTTCTTTCTACAGTAGCTATTTTCGCTGAGGCAGATTGCAATCCTAAAACTGCAAAACCCGATGAACGCGAAGAGATCTTCAGTTAGACTCTTTCGCAGTAGGGGAGGGTAACAGAATTGATTCTCTCGGTCGACTCCCTCCGCTTATACTATAAGGCCGCAAGCATGAATGGAATGCGCTATTTCCGGTGCCTAATTAGGTAATTTACCTCTGGCCGCCAGTCAGCGGACCGAAGAAAAACAAAGGGTGGCGCTCCATCTGGAATAACCCTTACTGGTCGGCGCAAAAGAAGGTGATTTTGAAGATAGTATTATTCTGAACTGGTAAAATGGGACTTGAGGCGATACTGACACCTAGTGTAGCTCTAAAGAGCATAACAGGTACTCTAAGATTTATTTTGTTGTGATTACCATGTTTATTGTTTTTTTAACACTTGTTTTACAGATATTTGGGGGCACATGTTATTTTGGTCATTTTTGCTCTCTACCCTTATTTACTTTATTGGAGGGCTTTCATTTTCGTTATCAGTACCAGTGGTGAAGAAAAGGTACAGGATCTTGGTCCCTTTGCTTTATGTCATGTACGGTCTTCTTCGACTCATTTTTGTGGAAGCTCTTGCTAGTAAGTTTTTTTCTGTAGTTAAAATAGATATTTATTTCTTTTATTTTATTTTTATTTTATTTTTTTTACAAAATTTGGTTACATGACTGCAGAGGATGAACTGTAGGTCGGCTTCCCATTTCTCTTATCGATTATGCTAAAACATGCACTTGACAACATTTGGCATTTCGCCACTCAATGAGACAAAAGGAAGGAATTATATTTTTGTTCGTGTATACAATATTGTGTTTAGTCATTTTTTTCATAGCACAGTGTGAATAGAGGAGGCTACCCTCGAGTGAGTGGGAGTGGCTATAGCAAGGATGGGCAGTGCTCTAGTTAGCCCATTTTTCCTCCCGAATTCTTGATTTGTTCGTGTGTTTTTGATACTCTGAGTTGGTTGAGATTTACGTGCTTAGTCATCTATGTGAAGGTTTTAGACTGTTTGGCTTGCTTGCAAGTATTTATAACAACACTGCATTGCCATGGGAGATAAATGGGCCTGCTGGGGCAATAGATATAACACACACCTGAAGATCATATAGACTTCAATATGTATATCATGGTGTACAGAGTTCAAGGATTATTTGACAGCATTGTGTATGCATGTGTACTGGTTGAGGTTGATCACTCTTCCATTCATTTGTTATCTAATCCTTTCCTCCCCCAACAGTGCCCCTTCCCTAATTACTCTCTTTCCTCAACACCTTTCCCTCCCACTAACCACCCTTGTATTAATCTTCCATTTTCTTCCTCCTCCTCCTCCTCTTCTTCTCAGAACTCGGCATTGGCTTCATATAACCACTTCCCAACTTACTCCAGGGATCCAGTTTCCTAGAGTCCCTGGATGATAGCTGGAATATTTGAATCAACTTTACCACTTCAGAAATTTAAATCAGTTGGCAGAGGAGAGAGGTTGGTCACACTTGGTTTCTCTGGCTGAGCTGACTAATGCCTTCCCTTCCCTCCCCTTCTCTTCCTTGTAAGCCCTCAAGGGTGTGTCTGCATGTTACACGGCTCCGTTAATCACATCATGTGTATTGTATCTAAGCAACCAAGGTAATTAAAGTAATTAAGCCCAGGCATAGCTGGTTTTGTTGGGACTAGGATATATTGCCCTTTTTTTTGTTTGTTCTCTCTCATAAGTTTGTTTGGTTGGATCGATCAATCCATGGCTTGTTCTGAACAAAGGAGTGGACAGTATTCTTGAGCTGGTGAAGAGGGGCGTGCCCATATTTAGTTGAATCTAACATCATTGTGTTGGCATGGATCATGGGACAGTAGACGTGCCAAGTGTGTTTGGGTATTAGCTGCAATTCATCTGCATTGCCAGTATAATGAGCTTTTAGAGCCAACTGAATGCACTCTGTCGGGGACAAGGAAAAAGGAATTATAAAGGCAAATGTCTTGATAATCTCTGAAGATCTGATATTATACTCATGGCAAGTTGTCCAAACTATGGCCGAGTTGTTCTTCTGATTATGATGATTACAGTGGGGATAGCTCCAGTGTACATCTAGTCTTCCATGCCTTTACAGGACTTGTCTCAAAGAGCTATCGAAAGTAGGCTTTAGGTCTTTTATGCAATTTTCAAATGTTTGTGATGTCCCGCGGTTTCTTTGTAGTCAGAAGATATTATAGAGAAGGTGAGATTAGAAGTCTTGCAAGTTCTTTGGACATCCAGACATCACATGCTGGGCTTTCATAAACTCTACAGGTACGCCATACACTGTGGTGCTAGTTCTTGTACACAACGGTAGATGTGTCTGCTCGTAACACGTTAAAGATTGCTTGGGTCAAGATAATCTTGCTTGCAAAGATGTGTTTTGGTTTTCTATGGTTTGTATTGCCGAGAGAGAGAGAGAGAATCTGCTTTAATCCAATAATGTGTATGTGCTATTTGCCCTCGAGGACTTTTGTTTGTTCAAAGACGGGAGGCTTTGTCCTGTTAATTAAGTACCGTACTCCGAAAGGGGAGGTGACATCATGGGTCACAGTCTGTTAGTGGAAGTCAGTCTTGTCTAACACACACTATCAAACCAATTGTCTGTGTGCATTACATACGTATGTGTGTAATAAATATGTAAGACACGTGTATGTATGCGTGTATGTAAATAACACCACCAGAGCCTCCATCTATCTGTCTCCAGTGGCAACCTTTGGCTAGTGGGAGTGTAATAGTAATGTGATCTAGATGTAGTTTGTATAGTACTAGACGAGATAGCAGGCTCCTTGTTTTCCTCTCACTCCTTCTGTCTCCAGGAAGGTTGGTGGATGGCTGGGGAGGCATGTCTGTGACAGAGTGTTAGTGAGAAATGATCAGGTGTGGGCAATGTGTGGATACCTTGTAGAAAATTCTAAGATAGATTCCTGTGTTGCAAAAACTTGTTTTAGATAGCCATGTTCCTGTTCCTATGGGGGGTGGGGTGCCGGTTGGGTCAGACAATGTCTTCATCTTGTCAAAATCTTAAGATTATGCACCTTGTCATAGATGCACATGTCCAAATATTTGTGGATGCTAGTTGAGTATAGGACCTACCAGGTTCATTCACACTTGCCTGGTATGGTGACGTAATTGAAACTTGCACTTGAACACCTTCTGAATGGCTGTTTCAGAATGATATTTGAATTTCCCCATTCCTAGGCTAAACAGGCACATCTTTGTGGCTGGAGGCCATTGGCGCCACACTGCAAGTGAAGCAGCTGTAGTTGTCAGCTATCCATTACTGAATTTGGAGAGCAGCCATTGCAGTTGTGGTTACCCAGCTTCATGCCGGGCCTCCTCCTCTCTCTCACCCTGGATGCCACAACTTGTAGGCATGCCGACACATCAATTATTGAGTTTCACTCTATTGACTCCGGCCTCTGGATATAGGGGAGGGAGAGAGGGAGGCGGGATGGCGTCTTGATTAAGAGACTGGGGTCAGAACAACGGATGGTAGTTTGTACTTTCTGCATGATGAGGTTTGGGACTGATTTCTGTATCCCACCATCATGTAATGTGGGGTATTCGACTGATCTGGGTGTAGCACATGCATTAAATATCAATATTTCATGCTTCAGCATTGGCTTCATGCGAGGCTCAGATATATCACAATTTGAGCTCTCTCTGCTGCTTATTGCTCGAACCTTTGGCCTTTCCTACAGCTTCCCGTTGTGCAACTAAACATGTAGTTATTCCATTAGAGACGAAGGAATTCTTCATGTGATGGCTGGCCAACAGTGGGATCAAGTATCTCCTGTTGTTGCTATTGTACTGCAGTGTTGGTAGGTCTTCAATGGACTTCAGGCGTGATTGGATCTGGTATGGTGCCAGAACTCTTGAGAAAATGAGCCCTTTCCGTTGGCCTGATGGTGTCTGATGGGAAAGTAGTAAGAGTTATTGTCTTCTCAATCTGAGACAGGATGTTCCTTATTTGCTGCATATGCATTTTAAGTAATGACCCGTTAGGCACTGCCAATGATACTATCGTGAGAAAATATCTTTCTTCTTCTGTTGTTCTGTTATCCCTTCTTCTCACACAGAATACATCTTCCTGCCTGTGATTTGCCCATGCCCTGGCCAATTAGCGTTGCTATGTAGACATTTAGTATTTGGTTAGTAGCTGTTCAGCGATCAATGCAGGGAGATGAGAAGACTGAGACGAAGAAGGGGAAGTACTGTGAGTCAATGTTTCCATTGCACTGGCCAATGTCTGTGTGGTATTAATTTGTTCCTAGACACCAGGTCACTACGCAGACCTTGTCCACTACCCAGCCGTGAGAGAGTGAGTGGGAACGTCTGATACATACTTCCTTGTCCTCTGCTCTTTCCCTCACCTGGTGTTTCAGGTTGGTCAGAGCTTCCATAGTGCAGGCAGACTCTGTTTGGCTCCTCATTGCCGCCAGCATCTGCTTGGATTAATTAGGTCATTGGGTATTAAAATCAAAATAGAGAGGGTGCTTAGGGAATGGTAGGAAACTTTCTCTCTTTTTCTCTGGCTCTCTTAACACTATAACAACAACAAATAAACACATATAAAGTCTTATCAGTTACAGTAGTACAAATTACAGCAGTTTAATGCCACATAGTGCGTGAAATTTTATTATAATACTGTAATAACAACTTGTGGTGGCATTAATTAATCGAATGTGTGCACATAGCATTAGCTTGCCCACAGGGCTTGTTTGTCTCTCCCCATTCCCCCATCACCTCTGGGATGGCATTCCTGGACTCTCTCCAAGGGACTGGAGGACGTCATGCCACTAGTTGATTGGCTTTAGCAAAAGATGTAGATTAACCATTGGCATCTGTGGCACGGGCCATAGTGGAAACCATTGTCATGCTCCATTCCCAGGCTCAAGTTACCGCTAAATTATGTCTGTCGAAGAATTGTTTTTTTCCCATTCGGAGAAGGTTGGAGGATAAATGAAATTAATGTGCCTTTTAATCGTCTTGTTTAGTGCGGCTTCATTTGAATGTCAGGTGATTTAATACATGTATGTAGAAGTTAGTACGTTTATGTACAGGTGGTGGGAATGTGGTGTCAATTTGAACAGAGTGCCTGTCAGTACTTGAGCGGATTAGTGGCAGGAGATCCCAGACCTGGGCAGCTCACGGTCTCCTGCTAACCGTGTTACGCTGTCTGCTACCTCAGGGCCTCCGATTATCCTATTAAGAAATCTGGTCGGGTTTGATAGGGTCTCTCTTTCTGTTTGGTTGAATCACTGGAGAATGTGATGCCTCATGCAATGGCAGGCGTATCTGCTGTGGATGTTAACTCAATTAGCAGTGGTTTCCTGTTAGCCTGCATCTGTAGGACATCTCACTGCACATGTGCCAACTACGAGACTGTTTACAGTACAGTATGAAATCAACCGTTGCTCAACAGTGGTGTGAATGATACAGAGGCGACCTTTAGACTAACAACTGTCCGTTCTTTTGTGCCATTAGACTCGACTACAACGACTTCTCTAGTTGACAATTGCCAATATGGATTCAACTTCTAATATATATTTTTTGAGATGTGGTTAGTTATAATTTTATTTAATTCGGTGTGTGAAGTTTCTTCATTTTGTTCTCTTTGTTCCTTCCTAATACATAAACTGCTGTTATTGTAATTATTTCAGTCGAGAATGACTGAATTACTTTCATGGGATTTGTTGAGTGTATAAATGTGTTGGTAAGCGTGTGTGTGAGTATCAGAGACTTGGACTTCCCCCACATTGTGTTGGGATTGTTATTTGTTTATAATGGTTCTGTGATGAGGTACTTGATGAGCTTTGAGATTCATTGCACTATTCCATTGGTCCATTAATTCAAAGTGCACTTTATTTATTGTCATCATTAAAATGCCTTGGCAGCTGGAAATAGTGACAGCCCATGCTATGGATTATATTTAGAAGGATAAAGATGTATTTTTAGGTATTTGTGGGTGGTACTGGTTATTATTCTATCTGGCAGCCCTACCCTTTTTCTCCTCCCCTTCACCCTCAGGTGAGTATGGTCTGTTAATTTATTAAGAGGAGGATGAAGTCTAGTTAACTGACCAGGTTGTGGACCTTGTACTCTGTGAGACCACATGCAAGTACTCTTGCTGACCTAGTTCAACTCTTTAGTGACCCTTACAATCTTATCAGCTTATTGGTGGCTACTTTGCTGAGGGAAGTCTTTTTTTTTTCCTTTTTAGAATCATGTGAGTTTTCATAGAGCAGTAGAGATTTGTTGGAACCAAATAGAACATTCACACACGCACACACACACACACACGCACACACACGCACACACACACACACACAACACTGTTAATGTGAAATAATATTATTTGGTACCTCCCAATCATTAGTAGTAAAGACTATTTTGGCATTAAGTGTGCTGAACGTTGACGTTATATGCAATATATTATCTGCTGCGTACATATTGGCTTGTTTCGCAAGATTGAAGTCATGCTCCTCGACACAAATCTTAGCCTTATTTACAACTCTTTCATCACAAGTGCAAGACCCAGCTCCTTTACCTTATAAAGTCTCGAATGCTCAATTCAACTTTTAAAAGTCTCGCAATTTGTTTATTTAATTGGAGTTTGAAGGTCATAGCTTGAAAGGCCCCATTCTTTTTTGCTTTTTAATTTGTTATTTTTATTGTTTTAAAATAATTGTCTGCTCCATTTTCTTTAAAGGGTTTTCAATTTGTATCTCTTTGCTGTAAGCCGTAGCTGACAGTGGTGTGATGACCTTTGAGCAGTTAGAGGAAGCCTAAAGATCAGGTGATCTCAATGCATTGCAGAACTGCTGTGGTGCTAAAAATATGTAATTTATGAGCCGGGTGGCTTGAGTTATAGGCTATCTATCTAACTATCTGCTTGTCATGTCATCTTTGATGAGATGCTTGGCAAAGAGATGGAAGTAAAACTTGGCAGCTCACGCCAGAGCGGCTTGTTGTTGCCATTTTCACATTTGGAACAGTCAAGGAATGTACATATCAGCTTACGTACCTTCGGTCAGTATTCGTGTGAGGGTGTTGCATGGCAAGTGGGTGAGAGGAAAGGTGTGGGCATGCTAGAAAGGGTGGCTAAGTCTGTGCTTTTTATTTGTCAGTAATCAGCACACCCCTCCCCTCCCCCCTGACTGCTATTAATATTAGTAGTACTCAATATTTGTTAATTGTGGCCACTTCAAGTAAAAATTATACATAAAAAGTATCCTCTCTCTCTCCCCTAATATTCAGAGGATATACTTGTTATCCATAGATTATAGTGGGCCATGCTGTAGCTACAGGCATCCTTTTTTTCTTTTTTTCTTTTTAAAATTTTTGTGGACCCAAGAAGCAGTTGTCGGGTTGTTGCATTCACCTTAGCATTGCAGTTATGTGGAGGTTTTAGGTGGTGGGAGGTGGTGGGAGGAGTTAAGGTGGTCACAATTGGGTGGCGTGTAGTTTAGTGTGTTCAGTTACAATGTACTCAGTGCACATAGTAGCAGTCGGTCACCGGACAATTTCCGATCAAAATAAGAGCTTGAGCAGTCCAAATTGAACTTGATCGGAAAAAGTGACCGTTTAACAGAAGCGGTTATTAAAATGCGGTATAAATGTGTGATAAAAAACGCGCGATTAAGGTGCTGAATCATCACTCAACTACAAAATGGCCACCAAACGTATCGCTTCAGAAAGTGAAGGTGGCAGTAGTAGCAGTTGCAGTGGTTCGCAACTAAAGAGACGAGCAGTATCAGTAGCGACGGTGGAGAAATGGATAACTGACTACGACAAGGCCTTCAATACAGCTACTTGGTTGAAGTACGAGAAAGCCGATCGATCGCGGGTGTCCTGTTTGAAGTACTCAGTGTATGAACGATTCATGGACAAGCTTAGAGGTTACAGGAACTTCAGTCTTGCGTTTATTGAAGGCTCAGCTAATCTTCGCACTTCAAGTTTGAAGGACCATGCACGTTCAACTATGCATGAAGTTGCTATGAGACTGCTAAAGAAAGAACAATCTGCCAGCGTTTTTGAATATGCTCCTATTGCAAGGGCTCTTTCAGGCTTAGAGAAAGGGACTGAAGAGAAGGTTAGAAAATTGTTTGATATTGCATATTTTATAGCTGTGGAGGGTCTAGCT
>WLWI01002214.1_pt1 | contig 16801 bp, 17 predicted proteins | sample 6701501 | NCBI WGS metagenome assembly WLWI01 (sample SAMN12718690, study PRJNA515312) | sponge metagenome | isolation source: marine sponge | host: Mycale hentscheli | place: New Zealand: South Island, Marlborough, Capsize Point | collected 2014-11-01
TGCCACTGGCAGAGCTCATGGTGAGGGAGGTTGGGATGAGGTCTTGTGCTCTGAGGTCGAGGTCACGCATGAGGGTGGGGCCTGCCAAGCAACTCTGGCAGCCGGTGTCGGCGAGGGCTCGTGTAGCGATGTTTCGTCGCTCTCTCCTGAGGGTTTGCCCGTGGGTCTGGAAGTCTGCTCGATGGGTGGAGACGACGACATTGAGGGTTGGTTGGGGTGGTGAGCGGCGCTGTACCCAGGTTTTGGATGTCTGGTCCCAGGTCTGGTGTGGCAGGGTACCTTCCCGTCATGTCGCTGACCACTTCCTGGATGGCACTTTCTTGCTCTGTCATCTGCCAGCACATCTGTGATGTGTGGTTGGGGCGACCGCAGGATTGGCATGTCTTGCCAAATGCAGGACATTGGGTCCTCCTGATGGCTGTCCTTGCTCTGGTGCCGTGGCCCTGGTGGCCGCAGAAGCAGCATGCTGTTTTGGTGTTCAGGTGTGGGGTGGGCATGGTTAAGGGCCGTTTGGGCGTGGCCGACCGGTTGGGTTGGGGGGGGCATGGCTTTGGGTGGTGGGTGTTGCTGCTGGCGCTTATACCCACTGTGCAGTGCCTCCCCCTGGTCTGCCTCATCATCGATGGCGCTGTTGCTAGCTTGGGGTGGGATGGTCATTGTGGTAAATGACTGTTTGCCTGTGACCCTCACCATTATGAACTGCATCAGCTCCTCGACTGTCTAGTCTTTGTCCGGCTCCTTCAACAGGTCCGCCTGGATGTCGGGGTCGGCGAGGCCGACACACAGCTGATCTGCCACTCTGTCCTCGCTCTGGCTGTTGACTGTTGCACAGTTCGTGCACTTCCGGTCGAAACGACACACCTCGGCCTGGCCTCGCAGGCGGGCTACGAACGAGCTGACGGTTTCGCCCCTGTCTTGAGTCATCCTGGAGAGCGTGACTCTGGCTGCCCTCTTGTTCTCCTCCTGCACTGCCATAGCTTTGATGGCTGCCAGGAGGTCTGGCTCAGCGTATTCCCTGATAGACGTGGGGCCGGTGGCGTTCATGGTGACGTCCCGGCGGAGCTTGGGGTCTAGGCATGCCAGCAGCTGGATGGTGATATGTGGGGCAGTCAGGTTGGCTGCCTGTGAGTACTCTTTCCAGCGGTTGAGGAAGTACTGCCACCCTTTTGAAGTATCTCCGGCTGATAGCTCTGGTCTGGGGATTTGGGTGGGCTTGAAGGAGGCAGCCTGGCTGTGGTCCATCGAGATGTGGCCTGTCATGAGGGCTACTGCCATCCCATGCTCCGTCTCCTCTGCGACGGTGAAGGGGCAGCCGGCTTTGGGGCAATTCGTTGCCATCAGGTGGGTGGGCATTAATTGGAAATCGGTCTCCGAAGCGTTCTAACCTCCAGTCGGCACTCCTGCTGGTGAGGCGCACTGTCTTGCTAGATACACTAGTGAGTTGGAGCATGCATAGTTAAGTGCAATGCACCTTCTCATTCACGAATCAAACTGAATAATAAATCAATATGATGCCTAGAGATGCATGCTCTAACTAAAGTGTATGACAAGGGGCATGCACGTGGTAAGGGGTCACTAACTAGGTGAGGGGTCACTATAATAGGGAGCTGTGTGATACAGGGTGAGTGCATGGAATGAATAGTATAGATGGTTATTGTCTATTGGGGAAGGAAGAATCAAAGTCTGTGGTTTGTTATACTTGTCATCAGCCCGGACACAAGTCCCCAGAATGCCCTAACAAGAATCAGATTAGTCAGCCCAAGCAGAGTGATGGGAAAAAGAAGCTGGGTTTGAGATCGGGTAACAGGCCGTTCAACACCAATTGGGTGGCGGTCCAGGGAGACACACCAATGGTGCAAGGCAAAGTTAATGGGAGTGAGTGTTCCATAGTGCCTGATATACTGGGGCAGAGGTTAGTTGTCCCAGGGTGTCTTGTGTATGAAACCCAGATACTTCTGGATGTGGTAAAAGTGAGGGGTGCTACAGGTGTTCCTGTGAAGTTAAGTATGGCAGAGGTCACCTTTGAGATTGAGGGTAGGACCTTTATCAAGAGAGTTGCTGTTGTGCAGGAAGGAATGCTTAACGGCAAAGTTCTGTTTGCAGTGTCCATGAACGATTCCATGGCGAAACGGCTCCTTCTGGGTGCCGCTCCTGTCTGATGACGTGGACAGTGGAGTGGGGCAATCCGGTGATACCCTGGACACTCAGTCATCCCCTGATAAAGATGCAGCCTCTACTGAGAGCGCTGCTAGGCTTGTGGAGACCAGGCAGTCAGTGTCTCAGCATGCTGAGGAAGCCAATGACAACGTTGTGACTCGGGCGTGATCATGACTTGAGAGTTTGTCTGACGAGACCCATAACAGAGTTGACGAGGAATTGGTGAACCCCACTCCCCTGGTGTAGGTGGTTGTTCCGAGTTGTTAGTAATGAGAGTGTAGGAGAAAGTGAGGAAATTGTGCAAGATGATATTGTAAGTAATGCTGAGGAAGAAATTACAGATAAGAGTGCTGGTGAATCTGACATTGATGAGGGTTTGATCGACTTAGGTTGCCCTCTACCTACAGATATTTCTGGTAGTAGTGTGTTAATTGCCCAAACACAGGACAATGAATCGCTGGTTAGTTGCAAGGAATTAGCAACCAAAGAGTTAAATGGTTACAAGTGGTCTGATGGTTTGTTGCTCCATAGTATTGTTGATGAGACTGGAGTGAGACAGAATAGTTGTGCCTGGTGCACACAGAAAGAAAGTCCATGAATTGGCTCATGACAGATGTGGCCATACAGGAGTTAGAGGTATGAGGAGGTTGCTCCAACCTAAATTTACTAGGCCGGGCATCCACGGAGATATAGTTGCGTATGTAAAGTCGTGTGACGTGTGCCTGAGATATAACAACGGCTAAGATGGTTGAACGTCCAATTGTTAGTGTCCCGCTTGAATCAGTGGCCATTGACATTGTGGGTCCTTTACCCATGGCTAAGAGAGGTGTTCGATATTTGTTCACTTATGTTTGCCTGGCTACAAGGTTGCCAGAGGCGTGCCAAATGCGTACGGCATCAGCCAACGAAGTGGCTGAATGCTTTGTCAATATCATATCCAGAACGGGCATCCCACTGAAAGTCAAGAGTGATGCTGAATGAGCTAGTCCGCTGGTTCCTGAGCAGAAGAAAGATGGTAGTGTGAGAGTTTGCATTGATTTTAGAAAGCTGAACGCCAGGACACCTTTGAGAAGGTTTTAGCTCCCTTCTCTGATAGAGATTTTGGAGAAGGTTGGGCCTAGTTCCTGTCTGTCCAAGTTGGACTTGACGGCAGGTTTTCACCAAAATTGAGATGGAGGAGGATAGCATGCCTCTTTCGTCGTTTGTATGCCCTATGGGTAAATTTATGTTCAAAAGGATGCCGTTTGGATTGAAGAACGCTCCTGCGATCTTCCAATCGGTAGTCGAAGAAGTTTTTAAGCCTGTGAGTATGTGGCTAGGAATTACATAGACGATGCGATGACTGGGTTAGTCATCTGAAGGATTTGAAGGATGTTGTAGAATGCTTAGGCAAGGTTGGGTTGAAGATAAAGAGGAAGAAATGTGAGTTCGGGAGGAAGTTTTTGGAATATTTGGGTCACCAAGTTGAGTGTGGTAGAGTTACAGTACCTGAGGATTGTGTTAGGGTGATGGCAGAATTTCTTAGGCCGGTAACCAAGAAACAGCTGCGCTCCTTTCCGGGGAGTATGTCGTACTATAGGCAGTTTATTGACGGTTTCGCCGACATGTCAGCTACGCTTACCCCGGCTGTGTCTTTGACTTCTCCTACCATGGTTACGTGGACGGAGGAGAAGTCTGTGGCTTTCACAAGGCTACGTCAGTTGTTATGTAAACGTGTTGTATTATTTTTTCCCGTTTGTGATGATGTGTTTTATTTTTTCACAGATGCGTCCGGTGCAGGCATTGGTGCTTGCTTACATGTAAAGAGGAACAGTGAAAAACTACCAGTGGCGTTCTTGAGTCGTTAGTTGCGAGGAGCCGAGAAGAACTACTCTGTCACGGAGTTGGAGACATTGGCAATCGTGTCTGCTGTCAGATACTTCCAGTATTATCTTTATGGGAGAGCCGGATCACAGAGCGTGTGTTTCGCTGCTCAGCAGTCGACAGCTGAATAGAAGACTAATGAGATTTACACTCAAGTTGCAAGGGATGGACCTTACCATCAAGTACAGACCGGGATCCACCATCAGCAACGCAGATGGATTGAGTCGCCAGAGTTGGTTCGACACGGAGCCCATCCCGGGTGTGTATCAGCGTCAAACCACAGGTTTGAGCTTAGCGGGGGGAGATGTGGGTCTGGCCTCCGAGAGAAAGAGAAGAGCAAGAGATGAAGAGAGCAAGAAGGAAGAGAGAAGATCAGAACCGAACTGAAGAGAGAGTCAAGAAGTCATTATGATATGTTATTGTGTATGTATGCCTTACTCGAATGAGTTTTATAAACATTTAGTTAGCTAGAACATTAGAGTATTAGAGGTCAAGTTCCAAAGGTGAATCACTGTGTGTGTGCGTGTTTGTATGATTTGTGCCCCAGTATGTTGACCGGATGTTTGCATTTTTTGTGTCAGTGCACCTGCGTGGCCTAGTACTAATAGCAAAGCCACGCAAGTGCCAACTTAGTTCAGTAAAGACATCTTATTATGTTTGTGCTATAGCTAAACAGTTATGTTATAGTTAGGACAAGTGGAAAGAAAAACTCCTAATGATGACTGACCTACATTTGATGATGCCTTTATAGTGTCATACTGAAAGACAACCGTTCACCAAATATGTTTAAATGCATATGTGGTAAACATATTTGGTGAACCGTTGTCTTTCAGTATGACACTATAAAGACATTATCAAAATGATGTAGGTCAGTCATCATTAGGAGTTTTTCTTTCCACATGTCCTAACTATAACATAACTGTTTAGCTATAGCACAAACATAATAAGAAGGTGGACTGACATTTGCATTCAAACAGTGTGTGGTATAAGATAAAAGTGGGCAGAGACAAGTATACTCAGGATGTAATATGTATGCACTCATTATGATAACAGGACTGTAATATTAACCAAATGACGGTGAGTTACTCGAGTCACATATCACAGGGGAGTCGGAACAGGTACGGCAATGGCCACACCTATATTTTAACACAAGGGGGCGTGTCAGCCATTTTTCACTCATAGCGAAACATGTCCCCAACTCAGTAAGTAAATCAACTTTGGAGGTGACATTTCTAAATTCTACAGAGCATATCTCCACCAGCAGGTAAAGTTAAGAAGACTCGTTTACCCCACAAATATTGGGCGTATATTTTACTGTAGGTTCCAACAACAATTACAGAGGTTTATTCTAAGCATAAAGAATGGTAATGTAAACAACAGAATTGACGACTACGGTGTGTCCGTCAAATTTGTGACCTTTTCCAGTTAATGGGCGGGTCGGCGGTAAAGGATCTGGTGTCAAATTATTTAATCAGTACTCGTGGAATGCAATAAAAAAGACATTCATTGTGTGTGTGTGTGACCGGTCCCAGTTGATACTCAACTGTCTTCTGGTCGTTTAAAACCTCAACTGACGATGTGATATGATTACAGCAATTTTGTCCATGCAGGAATTGTAGTGGGTATGCATATAGCTAGGTTTGATACCAGACCCTCTCCCCCCTCTCCCCCCATGTGGGTGGTAAGGGGTCTGGCTACGGTAGTGACTTTGTACTCCTGATGATATTGTACCCTGCTCTGCTGAACTCCCCCAGTAGTAATCATACCATAGCTTTATTAAATAATTGTGATGAAAGTATTCAGAACTATCTGAACCATTGGAAGACATAATGTGATGAGATTAGGTCCCTAAAATTTGTAACAGTGAATGATCACCAGTTTTCTGTTGAATTATTTTGGAAGCTGACTGGAAATTTTTTGCTCTGGGTATGGGAATTGAAGCTGCAAATGCTAAATACTCCTTGTTGCACCTGTCCTGCAGAAGACAGACATGACCTACATAAAATCTGGTCCATTCAAAATACAAAGTATGGAGCCAGAACAATCAAAGACGACATACAAAGATTGGCTAATTTGGATGCATTAGGCAGCCAATCTTTCCCTCTATCCCTATCGATCATGTCATACCCGATATACTACATTTGTTCTTGAGAATCAATGGTGTGCTAATTAATTTGTTAATACAAGAATTGAGGAGACTTGATGGTATAGAAAGCTCCTCAGATTGTGGTGTTAATGTCATGAAATACGTAAACTTTGTAAATGAAAAATGTAATGTAAGTTTTCATTTTTATTCAGACAAAAAATACAAAGTGTCTGAAATGGAGAGACTCAGGACTAGAGAATTACGATTGTTTCCAGAAATAGATATTTGTACTCTTTTTTCCAAACATAAAAGAGGCTAGAACAATACAATTCCTTTGGACAGAGTAACTAGTGATGTATAATGTTCTTTGATCTACCAATCATTTCTCAAATTCAGATGCAAAAGCCTTTAGAAATTAAGTAATAAAATGGTTGTCAAAATTTTTGTCTGTATATCAAACAAAAAATGTTATACCTATATCCATATTTTGTCAGTCATGTGCCAGAATTTCTAGATATATGGAACATTGTCTCCCTTTCTCAACAAGGTTTGGAAAAACTGAATGATGAAATCACTAAGGATTATTTCAGAAGTACAACCACAGAAACACTGCAGCATTAAGACAATTACTGCTCAAGCTTAAATCGTATCAAAGACCTCTGCAAATTATTTGGCTGCACTAAAGAAGTCTATACCTGCAAGGGTCAATGAAACTGGTTACAACATCTGTACTTGTGATTCAATTAACAAAAAAAAGATTTTTTTAATTGTACTATTCATCATGGTTCATATTGGTGTAATATATTGTTCATGTGAATTGATTGCATAATATTGACAAACTAACTAAACAAATACATTCTTGTCTTTTCCAAACATGCTTGGTGTTTCATCTCCCCTAATCTAAGATTTACACCCAATGTATCTGTAATCACAAGCAGTTTGCTGAGTTTAAGAGTATCACAAAAATAAACTTTCAATACTTATAGGCCACTGACTGTCTAATAGTTAATACAAGATAAAATTTTTAGGTGCTGAAATACTCATTCATTGCATTGTAGATGACATATTAACATCTAATATCTAGCTCATTCATGGACACTTTAAGGCTTTCCGTTAACGGAAAGCCTTAAAGTGTCCATGAATTAGAGTTAACAAAAAAATTACAAGGCTGTAGAGATTAACATACCAGTTATCAACATATTATTATTATATGCTAGTTTACGATTTTGTTTGGTTGTCAATGGACACTTTTCAGGCAGTGGTACTATGATCCTAACATTTATGTGTTTGCTTCGTGGTAATCCCCTCTCATAGTTTCACTGAACAGAATCTTTAACCCTTTGTATTAGGTTGTTTCTAAATGCCACAAGACGCACTTAGGTCTTAAAAAACTTACTGTTAGACTCAACACTGTGCAGTATTTCTTTAGAACTTTTTTTTTTTTCAAGTACGCAAAATGTTATGGTGAAAGGTTACTAAAGAGACCCTTCACCAGATGTAATTAAAAAAATCGGCCATTTATAGTAGCTGTGAGTGCTTGTTGTCAAAGCTACTGACAACTCAGATAGTCAGAATGCGATATTGGAGACTACAGAAATACAACTGAGGTCAGAAAATAGTTCTGTATTTGTTAGATATTGATTAATAAATTATTTTGAAGTGTTTTGTTTGTGTGTAGACTCACTCACCATTTGTGCTCAAGACATCACTAGTTATATCAATAACCGTCATAGTAAAATAATTGATTACATGGCTAATTCATTTAGGCGAAAGCACAAAAACTGAAACTAAGGAAACTATTTCGATGGAGTCATTATCTCATCCTAATGTCATGAGTTTGATTGGTTTTAGTATCATGGATACAATGAGAATTGTCATTATAATGCCTTATATGGCAAATGGGAGTTTGCCGAGTTATTAAGAAGGGAAGAATAAATTTATATTTATATTTTGATGTAGATGAAGATGAGGTAAGAACAACTTGTTGCCCGCAATACTAAATTTTAGCTTTTTAAACAAACTATAACTAAGCTGTAGTGAAAAACAACATTGAATGCTAAATATTTTAGATGACAGTAAATTTAAATTGAACCCAAACAACTAGTTGAGTGGATGACACAAACTAAAACTAAACAATTTTTATTATAATTCTAACATAGTTGACTTTTCTAACTGAAACAGAGAAAAACTTTGAGTTCAAAACATTCTACATATCAGTTTTACAAGTCAGTAACATTAAATGAATGCATGAAATGTATTGCTGTACTATATTTATCCACTAAGTGATTGAACCAACACAATGCTTGTGCTCTGTTTAGATGCTTTGATTAGTTTTGACTACACATATGACAGTGAAACATACACAGTGGATAAAAACTATAGCTGGAATGCAGAACAGTTATGTTAATTGTTATTGTGATTAACAACACCCTACTTGTAATGCATACCAAAGACAAAACAATGAGTGGGATCGAAGAGCCTTGGAATACCAGCACGCATTACATATATTTATAATATGGACACATCATTATTCAATTATAGATTACAGAGGTAGTCAGATTTATATATTGAGAATGAATTTGAGAAGCCAGTACATTAGCTCAAGTAAACAAACATTATGAAAATTCTAAATACCTTTCATACTTTTACCAGTCTATTAGATGGTGCAAATCTGTCACCAGTACAATTTAATTATAGTGCTGCATGGACATGTTCAGACATACAAAATTTAAATATCAGATTTTGGACTTTCAGAAAAAGTTTACACTAGTGGATATTTCAGGCAGAATAAGGAGGATGCAGTGAAACTGCCTTTTAAATGGATGGCACCGGAGAGTCTCGCTGATGCATTGTTTACAGGCAAATATGATGGGTTAAAATAATGGAATTCCTCAGAATACTTTGGAAAAAAAAACTCCAGTATATATTAAACATATCATTATTAGTGTTGATTTAGTTATCTTAAACCAAAACCCCTTAATTTTGGGATATTTTACTATTTGTAAGATAAACTATAACTAAGCTGTAGTGAAAAACAACATTGAATGCTAAATATTTTAGATGACAGTAAATTTAAATTGAACCCAAACAACTAGTTGAGTGGATGACACAAACTAAAACTAAACAATTTTTAATATAACCAATTCACCTTGAACCATGTCATTCTTAATTGAAGATAGAAATTGTCATCCAGTAAAAAAGTACCTTAATTATATGCCCACAATTTCATGGAAATATAATATTTTTGATGTTCTTTGGGAAAGTACTTTAACAACTTTCTTTGTGGAAGAATTTGAGATAACACAAATTAAACAAAACCAAAACTAAGTCAATTGATAGTATAACTAACTAAATCTATAAAGAATAACTAACTAAATCTTTTACATGATATTAAAGACATACAAAAAAACAGAAGAGAATTTAGCACTATAATCACTCTGGTTTAAACTTAAACACAATAATTGTTTCAATCTGTGTACATTTACATTTTTATTATTATAGAAAATTCAGGAGGCATAGAATGCACAGATTTGATTGAAAATAGTATTGAAGAAGAAAAATTTACTGTCATTCAATAGCTACATGTTTAAACAGCCTATTAAAATGACACCTGCATTATTTGTATTGTTAGAAACATTATTTTTATAATAGTACTTTCATTGTGCTTATGTGATATGAAAATTACTTTTGTTTTTATAGAGTATGATGTAATACTGTTTTTAATTGTTTTGCCAATTTTACAATTAGTGACCTACAAAAGGCTATAAGTAAAATAGCATCACTATAAGGCAGAATGAACTTACTGTGGGCTATAACAACCACCAGAAAATTGTCCAATATACATTTCTCTAATGTAGTTGGTATTGACAATCCATAATTTAGTATATAATTCTATTTATCCCATCTCCTTTTTTGGACTTGCAAATCTGAAGGAATAAGGATTCATCACCTCAACATTCAAATACTTTTCTCTCCACCATCTGATAGCAATACAGAATTGTTAGAGAATGGAGGAAGGGGAGTCTTTTCTACTTGTGACAGTGGGGGAAGGGGAGAGGGGGTGGTTCAACCTTCCAGCTTATTTGTGCACACAACATTGAGATTAGTTATTTACTTAGTACATTAATGCTTATGACTAAACTATAATAAGTTCAATGAATTGAGCATTACAAACCAAACATTTTTTTCTCCAAAATAGCACACACTTCATCGTCTAAGTTAGATATGTGACTGTGTAGTGACAGTGCAAGACGTGAATTTGACCAGACCCGGTTAAAGGGTCTGGCCAGCGAGACCAACCAGAGATCGCTAAGGAAAGCACCTAGGCAAAACGCAGTGACTCCCGCGAGGCTAGCCAAGATTGGAACACTGCGTGCAATTTCCGATTTTTTATTTAGCTAAGGCGCGTTTACAGTGTATTAGTATTAAATCCACCCCTATGCTACAGAAAGTGGGCGGTTTAGGTAGGCAAACCCCATCTAGTTAATATACTTTTACCTAAAAGCTGTTGGAAACAATGTGGCGCCTGTGGATTTGCCTCATTTGGAGTAGCTCAAGAATACATGCGAATGGAATATTGTACTTCAATCTAGAGCCTTTTATTACCTCGTCTTCATTAACCAACAGTACCTTGCTGGTTGACTCTCAGGGAAGAACTTATGTTATTGCAGGAAGTCAACTTCTCCGATTGAATAAACACTTGCAACTAGAACAGAATGTGTCTCTCTCAGACAGAGCTGCTACATTCTCCCTGAGTCCAGATGAGCAGAGATTGTTTGTGTGTGTGAATGGCATGACAGACAGGTCCTGTTACTTGTATAGCCCCAGTGATCTCACTATTCCTCCTGTAGCTACTGGAGTGAGCATAGTGGGTAGTGGTGGAGCTACTGCTACATCATTTGCTACTGAGGGAAGCTTTTATGTGGGAAGCTATGAAATTCGTGCAACTAGCAATTCCTTAGGACGAATGAAACTCAGTCAGTATATATACGGTGATGGTACAGGTACACCCATGATTCGAACTAGAGATGACTATTTAGCTACTGAGAATCAATTTGATAGGAGAATGTTGTATGGATTTATGCGAGGAGATTATGCATACTTTGTCACTGTTGATGGAGGTAATGATGATGCTCCTAACTATAGAATATTGAGAGTCTGTCATGTTACTAGTTGTCCTGGAAATATGGCACCTTGCTCTTTCACTGCACTCTACGAACAAGCCATACAATGTGGAAGTAGATTTGGAAGCGGAGGTGGAGAGAGTATATGTGGATTATCTTTAGTAGAAGACTTCAGTGGTGCATCTGGTCCTAGTGTGATTGTGTCAAGATGTCGCTTGGACAGAAGCTCAGATAATACTGTGTGCTCATATAACCTAACAGCTATTGACTCTAACATGGATGCAAGATATGATCGCTGCAGTATGGGGATTGGACTATCAGTATTAGCATGGGCAGATATTATAAACTGCCGATCACCAGCAGTAAGTTTCATCACTGCATTATTAAATTATTCATACTGTTAATTCAAGAAAATGTCACTTCATTTGCTATTATTAGCTGATTCTTTCATTAATCTTGGTACTTACTAATAAAATTCAATCCATTTTAATCATGCACATTATTTTCAACACTCTTTTTAAAATTAAAATTTTGAGCTACCATTAAGGTTAATTTTTTTTTGATATCCACGTAAACTTCAACTCTACCTTTATAATAATGATATTAATTTTTGGTCAATTATTAGTTAAATTGTTTTTATAGCTTGCTATTATTTTTTGTACTAGGTTTTTTAATTTCTGTGCTACTTGCCAAAATATTTTATTTAAAACTTATTCACAGTAATTATCATTATTTTTATTACTACTGACATTATTGTGATTATTTGTTATTATTATTATTAATATTATTATTATTATTATTATTATTATGATTAGTTTACAGATAGATGCAATTTTGACTTTCCTCTGGATGATACATCAAACATTCAAACTGGAACACTACGTGTAGTATTTGGTACTATAGTAGTTGGTAATGTATTGACAAATGGAGACTACATAACAGCCTCTCTAGCTATCGAAGTTGATGGTCTCTCTATATTAGTGGTAGCTTATAGCAGCAACACAAGAGGTTCTCACTTCATTTCATTTGTAAGTGACTCAATTTTTTTTTTTTTTTTACTTTTTTTTTACCACTTTAGTTTCCGAAAGAGAAGGACATAATGCTTGGAGTAAGTGACAGTTTCAAAGTAAATCCTGTGTCATCTGCAGTAGGGAATCTTCAGTGGCATTATGAACTGGAATATATCTATGCTAGTTCAATGACATCTGTGAGTGTAACTCTGTTTTGGTGTTAATTTCACAGTCTAATGGGTGTAAGTTCATTGATGGTTTTATATTATGACAACTCGGGAATACTTCCTGAAGGGTCCGACAGTAATCATGGGTCCCCCAACGTTTTGCCATGATAAATATTTCCATAACAATATAATTTGCTCTTCCATGCATGCAGTCATAATTAAAGTTTTTGTTTGACCAAGTGTATTCAGTTAAGACGAAATTAAAAACTTAAAGTTTGTACCAAGAGGCTAAAAATTATGTAGTGGTTTGTATTCATGCAAGTACTATTTACCGTTCATATGTATTTACTAAAGCACATTATTTCTCGAAACTTGGCTCATGTTATGTATAAGTGAAAAAATTGTTGTCTTTTAGGTAATTCGAGTTCCCCTTGAGGAGTGTTCCGTGTACAGAGGGTGTTCTAGTTGTGTGTCTGACAGGAACCCTATGTGTGGCTGGTGTGTGGTAGAGAACAAGTGTTCCAGAGTGTCCCAATGTGCTAATGGAAACTCTACCAGTGACAGGTGGATACGTGCAGACAACACTACTACCAGTTCTGGCAGATGTATCACTAATGTTATCACTCCTAGTCAATATGTCATGGATGATCCACAAATAGTAAGGCTATAATGTAGATGCTGCAAATTCACTATGCATATTGTATTAGGAACACTTGAAAATTTTCTGATATTATACTGCTTAACTAAACAGATAATAAGGTTATAATAGCACCATATTTGGAGATTCAATGTATAATATTTTTTTCAAACTATTACAGCTCTAGAATTGTTTACTAGTGTTGTTATTAACCCTTTTGTTGTATTTATTACACTATTGGTGATGATAAAATGACTCTAACATTCACTTACTGAAGAACACACTTATATGAATCAGTGTTAGTTTCACCTCAAGGATAGCAAAAAATTTTTTAATAAATTGAAATGCATAGAATACATAAACTTTCAAAAAAAATGTAATTATTTAATTTGTATGACATAACTTAAATGTAACTACTTCATGTCAACTAATGACAGAAATTTTATGTTGCTATAATGTACATCTATAAATTCTTTTTTTCATTTTGTAGCTATCAGTTTCAGTGAATGGTCCTGGTCTGCCAGCAGTACTACCAGGTGAAACATACTCCTGTCATTTAGCTGATAATCAAGGAAGATACAACATCACTGTACCAGCAATAACTGTGGAGGATGGTAGAAACTACACTTGTAACATTACCAATGCTAACTTCGGCTATAAGGGAGTTATATCAGGTAGGTTTGGCTAGAGTTGTAGAAAGCACTTTTTTCCCCTTTTTCATTTTGAGAAATTATTATATGGGGTTAAAGTTTAGTACAAATAGCATTTTCTTGGTATTTTGATATCTTAATAAGCATCCTCCTAATTGCCAAATGATAATAGTGTGTGGAAAAAAGTTAGATAAATCATAAAATTATCATGAGTAACCTCTGATAAGATTATTTCATTGGTATTGTATGTCTTAAAGTAGGTAGAGTTTTATTATTGAGCATACTAGCTTGTAACACATACATGTATGTACATTAAATATGTTAAGCTACAAAAATGTGATCACAGTATTTTATTTTATTTTTGACAGAGATCAATTTCAGTTTTATTAGTTCCACAGGTATGGTCCCATTTGATACTACATTAAATGCTCTCGCTATATACAGATGTAGCTCTGCTAGCAGGTGAAGTCTTTAAAGTGGTTCATTATATTGTACTGACTGCAATACGAATAAAATTTGTAGATGCAGTGATTGTCTGCAGACTGACAATGCTTGTGGATGGTGCTCAGTAAATAAAATATGCAGAGGAATCTCAACAGATTGTACTAGCTCTAGTTCAATGATATTTTTGCAGGTACAGTATTACAATAAGTTTTTTCCTCATTAATGTCTATGTTTTAATTACTTAGTTAATGGTTGGACAGAGTTTCAGTGATGTTTGTCCATTATTGTTGGCCACAAGTGATGGCTATTCTCAACATGTCAGAGTAGGAACAGATCTACAACTAACTACAAGTAACCTTCCACCTACAGTAAGTTATGCTTAAATTTTAATCCAATAACAGCTTTATTATGTTATATATTTTAATTTTTTTACAGGAGTCAGGGTTCTCCTACAGGTGTGATATTGGTGGAACCATACTACCAGCCACTAGGAACAATGCCACTAGTCTCACTTGTAATGTGAATATGAATCAGGTATATAAATATCATTTGTGGGTAGCAAGCTAAAATGATGGAACGTAAAATTAAATGAATATTAATATTAGGGATAAGTGGTATAGTCAGCTAATAGAATTAAATTAGAAACAGCAGATGTAGTATAAATACCGGTATGTACTGAAATTAGAAAAATGTTGCATATAATTGATATTATTAATATATCAATTATATGCAACATTTTTCTAATTTCAGTACATACCGATATTTATACTACATCTGCTGTTTCTAATTTAATTCTATTAGCTGACTATACCACTTATCCCTAATATTAATATTCATTTATTTAAAAAAAATGTCAACATTACTAGAGTACATATTAATTTTTAGTTGCTTATCCAATTATCAAGTAATGAAGTGGTGGATGTATTAGTAATTTGGACAAATGGAGCATCCTTTGCACATCATATTGATTCCTTATCACCTGTGAATGGTAAGTATTTATTAATCTATTTCTTATTTGAAATCACTTGTCTCCTCTTCATAGTGACTCTCTATGACTGCTTGTTCTCTGGTACTGGTTGTTCGGCATGTGTCAATACAAGAGTAGGAACAAGCTTCCAGTGTGGATGGTGTGCTACAACTTCTAGCTGTAGAGTAGAGGAGGAATGTTCAATGGTTATTATTACTGATGGCCAACAATGTCTGGCTCCAACTATTACAAATTTCTCCCCACATTCTGGACCTCCAGGAGGAGGTACTACTATTACTATTACAGGACGTAACCTAGGAGTCACATTCAATGATTTCACTGCTAATAGTATCACATTGAGGAGGGCACCTAATACTATTTTTCCATGTACTCCAATCAGTGAAGGCTATGTGCCTGGAGCTACTGTGAGATGTAGAACTAATCCATTGCCTGCTGAAAGTTATGCATTAGTGATTGATTTAACTAGAAGTTCAGGTCCAGGACAGGGCTCATCACCTACTAACTTTGAAGTGTTAACTCCAACTGTGTCTGGGGCTAGTCCATTGTTTGGTCCTATAGCAGGAGGTACTGTATTGACTATCACTGGAACCAATCTGAATATTGGAAATAATGCAGTAGTCACATTGAATGGAATTTCAGAAGTGTGCACAAGGCAGTAAGTTTCTTTCTTTGACTACATGAGTCATTTAATCATGCATTTGAGGTCTTTGCCACAAATTTTTACCAATTTATTTCAACACCCTTCTGTCTATTCTTTAGATTTAGGAATGCCACAGTCTTAACATGCATCACACCCAGAGCTCCTTCAGTGTCATCTGATAATGATATAGTAGTGATGATTGATGATGAGACTATTACTCCAGACAATGCTATCCACTTCTCATACAGAGACAATCCTACATTTACATCAGTACAGCCACAGAACACTATTCCAAGGTATGTACAGCAGATTATGAAAATATTATTCCTTAAAATAATAGCTTCTTTGTAAATTACAAACCACGAAAATCATAATATGTTTGTGCAAGCGTAACTCCTTTGTGTATTTGTCACGTAATATAGTGGAGGAACAATTTTAACCTTCTCTGGAACTAATTTGGATGTTTCAAAGAATCCACAATTATTGGTTAATAATATTGAAGTACGTATTTTTAGCCTTGTTTGTTAAAGATTTCTTATTAATATGTACATATGTGTGTATGTATGTATAGTCTGAATGCAGTGTGGTCAACAGCACAGTCCTGACATGCATTACTCCTAGACTACCTGCTGGCACATCCATGGTCAGCTATGTGTTGAGACTAGATGATGCCCCTCCTCCCAATACCACTATTACAGCACTAATGCTAGAAGTTCTAGCAGACCCTATAGTAACAGAATTCATACCAGACTCTGTTCCACTTAGTATATTATCAAGTGTAGCTTTGCTGCTCTCTATTCAGGTAATTATATATAGCTATTACAATAACACTTGCAACACTTCGTCTCAAATTCCATAGGAAGTCATAATTAGATAACACATTTTTTTCCAGAAAATTGATGTCAGTTATTTTTCTATTTTTATCAATCTAATTATACATTTGGTTGCTGGTGATCTTTGGTTCTGACCAATTTAGCACGACCCATATTTAGTGGATTGGGTTTAATTATGTCCATGCACATCAACAAAGTTACAA
>WLWI01002218.1_pt1 | contig 16783 bp, 10 predicted proteins | sample 6701501 | NCBI WGS metagenome assembly WLWI01 (sample SAMN12718690, study PRJNA515312) | sponge metagenome | isolation source: marine sponge | host: Mycale hentscheli | place: New Zealand: South Island, Marlborough, Capsize Point | collected 2014-11-01
CAAACCCTATCTGAAGGTAACATGCTGGTCAGACTTCTGTGCTCCTGACTCACAGAGACGAGGAGGAGGGAAAAGAGATCTGACGGCAGGGGAAGGAATTGAACAGCAAGTACAGTTGAAAAAAGAAAAACCTAAAAAACCCACCCCAGGAGCTAAAGGAAGTAGACTTATGACTTCAGGAAGCTCCACCTTCAACTTACCAGCCAATTCATATCACTAATCACTAATAGCAACTTGAATGTAAGCATTACAGAACACAATGTTTATAGTTCACTTCATACGTTTTTGTATGCTCCCTTCCCATCTGCTGTGATTGATTCTATATCATTTTCTCTCACATTTCTATAATGAATTTCATTAGCTTCTGTGGAGCTGCCAAGACATAAATAACTTCACTTAATTTATAGAAAATGTTTAAGTTGCGATCAATATCAACAGTATGGTTCCTTTGTAATTAACTCTCAGCATGCATGCGCGAGAGGGTTGTAGTATTTGTTCTGTCCATTTGTTCGCTTGTTAGTGTGTGTCTGCCTGTCATGCTCTGATTATGTTACTTACAACCTCTTATTATGCTCACATTGTGCTTGTAGACTGAGTTCAAAGGTAACTTCAACCAGATATGGGACAAAGTACTTTGGTACTCGTGTTTAAGCACATTTAAGCACAGGTCATAAAGTACTCATGAAATACTCAAATCCTTTTGGTAAATTGACTAAAAATGTTTGTACTGTATCAAAGCACTTCCTATTTTTACCAATACTTTTAAAGTACTTTGAAGTACTTGCAACTAGTCTCATAATGCATAATTACTTAATTCAGCAAGCAGTTACATGATGCTACAAGTGCTAATAATGTCATCGACTTCTTATATTGACAGAGGGAAACAATTTTTTTTATCTTATTCCACAAAAAGAATCAATTAATTGACTTCTGAAGGTATTCTTCCCCTGATATCACTTCCAAAAGGTCAATGAAATGCATACTGCAATTAGTCTAGTTTCAAAACTAATCACATTACTTCAGTTGGTACTTAAGTACAAGACCAATGTCTCGTACTTATTGAAGTATCCCTCACAAACTTGAGGTATTTGTACTCATACCCACTTATTACAAATTTACAAGTACCCATGAAGTACCCTAATACTGACTTCAACCACATTCTCAACTAAATCCTTCTACACATGACTAATCTAAATCCTGATATGGACACTGTTGATATGTGAGTTGCTGGATCTGTGGCAACAGTGCTGGGTCTGAAAGTATTTACAGAGAGTGATATTGGAACCTTATAATTGAAGCAAATTGAATTGCCAACTTAGAGGGTATTTAGTAATCTCAAAAATTAATTTAAAAAGTCCCTAAGCCAATTTCGTACAACAAAAATTAATTTTTTTTTTTTGCCATAAACTAACTTATTATGCTCATAATTGCACTAATTAAGCTAGCATATGCTTGTATTGATGAAATCACTTATTATGCGCAAAATAATGCTAGCATAATTCGCCAGCCCCTATATGGGAGCAAGTGTGGTGCTTTATACAAGGTATCAACTATTATAAATACAAATCCACAGAGGAACATCATAATAACTAGGTATGATTGATGTCACTTAGTATATCTTGATGCCAATAACATGACCATCAATGAGCCTCAAAGTACGGTATATTGAAGTATATCAACATAACCTATACTGTATGTAGTAAATCAAATACAACCAAAAAGGCCAAATGATTTAAAATCATCAAAATGAACACTGAAAAAGAGGTAAAAATGAAAAAGAAAGAGAAATAGAAACCATAAGCTTCAATATCATCCAGCACTAAAACATTAGTGGAATGTTACTCTTTACTCCATGACTCTGAAAACGTTCACTATTGAGTAAATGATGCCACAAGGTCAAATACATTCCAACTGACCTCACTGATAATTCACACATACACGCACACACACACACACACACATGTATGCACATAAACACCCATCACAGTTTACAAACCAATAAGGTCTAGAGGCCTATCATAGCAACCTAAACATTCTGCAGATACTTTGGATATGAAGTACATGAAAGATGTGGAAAACACTAAATGAAGGCTTTATCTAAACAGCGGTTTGATACACCAAGTTACTAAAAAAATGAATCAGTATGCCTACAAAATGAACGTCACCTCTTTGTCAGTATGCTAATAAACAATAACTATATTAGAATTATTACATTACAATTATAAGATTGCTCTAATACACTCATTCATTACATGATTCATATCTCTAACTGCAGGAGTGTAATTATACATATAGTTATTGCCTTTATATAAAAATAGTACCATAGAAGAAACAGTGAATCAGGGCATAGGAACATGCTTATGCTTCAGTGCAACTTTCCAACAAATCCATAATATAATTTTAATATTAAATGTTTTCACCTAAGTTTTCACAATGTATTTTTGGCTTAACCAGTTACTAATCAAATCAATTTCCAAGACTCAAAAAAAAAGCCAGCTTTCTCATCATATTCTCAGCTTCACTACCATTAGCTGAACACACATGTATGTAAATGTCACTCAGAGTGGGTAAGCCAGGTAGCCAAGGTGTCAACACCGAAGCACCAATGTGTACACAGTGATGCCCAGCAGTGTTAAGCCATCTTCACAATAAACTATTAATGGTAGAATTGTGTGTGAATAATACCTGAAAGAATAAGACTTTCTTAGGAATCAAATATCTAATGACCCATTCAAGAACTCCCAGTAAAAGTAACACATCCCAATATTTCTAATGAGGTGATTGGTGGCCAACTTTGTTTGCAGACAAAGAGAAAAAGAGTTATTTGAAATGCTTTGAGAGATGGCATGAATGATATGGTTAAGTATAAACAGGATTCAACTCAAATCAATGATATAAGAGAAGTAAAACTTTGAGTGTGATTTATAACTGGTAGCTATCAGTGAATATCCTGAAAGTACAGAGGAACTACAGTATATAGTGCAAAAATATTGTTACGCAGAAAAGTACCATTAAAAAAATGCTGATGTTGCTATGGTTTTTGCTTTTGCTTTTGTTGTTATGTTGTTGTTGCTGTACTGTTGCAGTTTAATTTTCCGGCTTCTCTAGCCCAATCCATTACATCATTTAATGCCCATCCTACATTCAAATATCTTCATTCCAACACGAAAGGTGCGAACCCTCAGCGATTGTGGGCGGAAGAGAGAAGAAGACGACAGAGAGAGAGAGAGGAGAAGATAAAGAAGAAGAGAGAAGAGAGCAAACAGTGAACATTTGTGTGTGAGTCATATTGAACGTTATTATCATTTATTAGCATAGTTTATTCATCAGTGCATGAGTGTATTCGTAAATGTAGTCACGTCATCAGTATTATGCATGCATGTTTTGAGTTGTGCCCCGGACTTCCGGTTTGACCCTTTTCATCTTTCCCTGCGCATGCGTGTCTTCTGGCTTAAAACCCTCGACACGCCTGCGTATCATCAGATTCCCCATAACTTGTTTTCCCACGACCTGAGTTAACAGTCAGGGCTGGTGGCAGCGATTCACTAGAGGCTTTACGTATTGGTGAAGTCACTGGTGATCTACCGTGCTTCCGGTACTTCGGTACTGGCATCTGGTGGTCAGAGCAATACCGTGGTGGACGGAGCTTTACCCGCCCACAGCGATACTATACACTAGCTAAGCTATAACAAAATCATTTCTCATACAAAAAAAAAGTATTTGGCTATTTTTAATCAGGTATCATTATGGCTCAAGCAATGAAAACAGTAGATGTGCTAATTGCTGTCTTAAACGAAGTAGCTAAACATCCAGGAGACATTCACCGCTATATAGTTTCAAAGCGAAACTCCTGAATTTCAGCACTCATTAACTTTCCTACATAAAGAAGAACTACCACGGGCAGAAAGAAATTATTTGCTCACATGATTGCGATGCGATGATAGGGGGCGTTACCTACATAAGCTTGAATCCGCGTGGAGCTGACAGCTTTTTTTCCTCAAAATTCAGCCCAAATTTGAAAAAGTGTCACAATAAAACGTCTTAAATCGTTCTGAGTAAGTTTATACCTAAAGCTAAACCAGCAGTATTGTCAGTAATCTCCAAAATCAGAGCATGACAGACAGATAAAATGACTACTAAAACCCTCTCACACATGTGCACTAAGGGTTAATAACGAGGATACTCTTCTGGCATAGAGATTAAGAAATAGATTGTCAAGTAATAAAACTTTACCATATCCTGTACAATGTTTACACTCGCCTGGCAAAGATAAAAGCAAATTAGAGTGCACACAATACATGTGCACATGTCAAACTCCGTATGGTGCAAGGGGCTAACGATATTTTAATTTACTCATATGAAAACTTTCTCACAATGTTCCCAACTTTGTTTGCACCAGAATGATACACTGAAGTCATACGTATGTCAGTACACTTCTCTGGCCTCCTACAGTATGTGCATACATGCCATACACATTCGCCTACATCATACCTACATATGTATTCAACTCCTGTATGCTACTGTCTTCTCAATGACCTTTTCTAACTTATGCAAGTCTAAAGCTATGGCGACTCGCCATAGACATTCCAGCAACCACTGCCTCTGTTCCCCAACTGCCCCACCCACACATGCAACTACACATGCAACTGTCCCACCCACACATGTAATTGCCCCACCCACACATTCCACTACTCCCCACACCTCAGTGTCTCAGTGTGCCATGGCTACCATCCTCCAACACATGTATGTATAAACTCACAGGGATGCGTCCTTTGCTCCTAAATTGTGCCACTAGTTTAAGGTCTTCATCGCTGGCAGCAGAAGGGACTCCAAGCACACTTGGATAAGTCTCACAGAGACCAAAGTCATTGTTGACGTGACTCACTCTCCACGGCACATTCTCTGTACCCACACTCTACAAATACATCAACACAAACACTGAATACTACACTGAAAATACACGTACAACAAAAATACAACTATCATGACAGAGACGAGAGATTACGTACACAGTGGTCTACTAAAAACTGTTCAAGTTACCAAACCCCAATATGTACATTCAAGCTGTTTACCACACACACGCAAACACACATCATTTTCAACAATTAATCAAATAATCTCCAACATGTTTGTGTCTTCTCACCAGTCTAGTAAGCTCCCTCTCTGCATCATAAACTTTCCAGCCATTTTCTCTATACTCTCCCTTGAAGGAAAAAGCAAACACATTCTTTCCGAAACTCCCTGGGAAGGCAACTATTTGAAGTCTGTCATACATCCCTCTACGAGAATGAGTCTCCTGCTTGTGAGCAAAACGGAGTGTACGAATATCCTATAGAATTGACACGCAAACATGCATACTTACTGATATTGTATAATAAAAATTATCAATTCTTTTGAAATAAACAAAATTATGTCCTTTTATTGGCCACTTCTACTCCAACTAAATAGAGAAGATTAACTTTTGAAAGAGCCATGTGGCCTCTCCAATAATGGGAATTTCATTTTACTCCTAACAATAACAACTTCAACATGAAGAAGAGGGGGGGAAAAAAACCCAGCAAATAATGAAACTAAGGAACCCTGTATGTTCATAGAGTACTGGTGCAGAGCCTGCATTGAGAATGGCTGGCATTAGTGTATTTTTCCATTTCTGCAGTAGACTGGCATATACTTTTTTTTTATTAAGGAAATGCATGGAGAAAACTCAGCAGTGACAACAAATGTGAAATAGATCATCTGGAATTGAACTAAACTGTATACTTTCACCAAAGTGCTGTAACAGCTGATCTCATGTAGGAAAAGACTTACAATCTGTACTTATACTGCTAGAACTGGAGTTTGTATGAATAGGGTATGGCTTCCTTCTGTAATGATATTCTTTTAATTTTGTGTGTATGGCAGCATGATTTCAATACTCAACATATCAACAGTACATGATGCATGCCAGAGCCAGTAAACCATTTGAAGTCCGTGTTGAGTTGCTCATGCAACACCACAGCTCTGAAGCCTCATCAAACAGTTACAAGACTCTCCTAGGGTCACACTACCTCAACTAGGAAATCACCAAACTTCGCATGAGCCAAAAAAGCTCACTTACTTTGTGGAGACCATGCACGCATGTCGATTCAACCACACCCATGTGTCTACTTGCAAACATAGAAGTAACCAAGAAAGTAAGATTACTGGCAACATTTGGGTAGTTTAAATATCAACTACTGGCTCGCTTGCCATTTGTGCATATAAGCACACCACTAGTATTCATTCCTTTAGACTACCAATTTGGAAAGGTCCTAGCAATTCTTTTAATTTTATTCCAATTTTACATGCAGGTTTTCATCCTCAAAAGCTGCAATACTCCATTTACTCAACTAATACCCTCCAATCACAAAGGATCACGATTAACAGCACATGTGTATGTATGCTCCCAACACTAACACTAATACTTGGTATTGAATGATGTTCCAATATTAGTATATTTATCCTAAGACACATGTGGACCAACTGAGCCTGCTGTAAAAATAGATTATAAACAAAAAAATGGTTCCCAGTGAAATCAGCGGAGTGAGCTAAGGGGCTAGGCTAAAAAATAGCTACTGCATATCTCACCTGCTCTGCAGTAGAAGCTTTTTTTTAGCTCCTCTTGGAGCCCAGTCTTCTCATTTTATTTTTATTTTTGTCTCTTTTTCTTCTGCTGCTAGGATAGCTCTGTGCACCCATTTTCTAGCATTAGTAACCTCCCTACCTATTTATTTTCTGCTGATCATCTCTAACGCATTCAACAAATACCCCACAACTTACTGCAGCTAAATATTGCCATGGAACTTCATAACACATGCAGATGCATTAGCAGAAAAGGGTACACGTACATGTATGTCTGTAGTAACAAAAGGGGCCCACGTATGTCTACGCAAATTGAATTGAAGATATATCCCTAACTTATTAGTATACAGCTTTGCTTGCTTTGCTTTCTCCGCTGAACAACTTCAAAGAGTTCTCATAGATAACATAAAAGTACAATAAAGGACATAAGCAGAATACTGATCCACACCCATCCCAGAAGCGGATGGCAGAGATTAAACTATGCACAGATTGTGTTACCAGTACACTTGTGGTGCTACCAAAACATAAACATTACATCACAACATGGTTTGTCAGAGCAACTCCTGATATCCGGGTATTCCTCCACAACCCACCTGATTTACAGGAAAAAATATTCCAGGAAAATTTAAAATGACACTCAAACATAACCTCCATTTTGCTCAAAATATTTTCTTTATTTATTCAACACCTTCCTTTGATCTTTACTAGACTGCCAGGTCACACATTTCAATCTCTCAATTGTTTACAGACATTTCATGAAGTGAGTAAACAAATCAATCTGATCGGTCCATCAGTTGTGAGCATCATCCAGCACTAAAAAAAAATTTTTTTTGTTGCTAAGTGAAAATAGAGTAAAGAATAATTCCTGAAACCCTGACTTCCTCATCCCTTTGCTCACTTGCTTGCCAACTCAGCATTCTTATTCTCACCCACACAAATCAGTCACACACATAGCAACTAAATTTAAAAACACATCAAGTGAAATGAAGGTTAATATGACACAGGATAACATCGCTCTCTGAACAGAGTAGCATGTTTGGTAATGAAATTCTAATCTTCAGAATTATAATAACAAAGAAAAGTTACAAATAAAATTATTAAAACTTTATACAGAGGTACAAAAGATAATACCCAGAAACTAAAGCAGAAACAATGCTTGAGGCAAAGCTACAATCACAGGTGTACAAAATATAGTATGTATATACATGCATGTGTATAAGTGTGCGTATGTGTGTGTGTGTGTATGTATGTATGTATGTATGTATGTATGTATGTATGTATGTATGTATGTATGTATGTATGTATGTAAACAGTATTGTGGACTACACAAATCTGGTGTAATTTAAACACAATGTTCCGATCAAGGTTGCTCAATCCTAAATTAACTGCAGTGAAGAAGATCGAGTATTCTCAATCAAAATGTTGAGCTTAAATTTAATTAGACATGTGTAGTTCATAAACGCAGTACTTCAATTAGCTGAACCATGTCAAGAATGACTCTTCAAAACTAATTACCAAATATTAGATAAAAATTTTGGAATCACTCTATAAAAATTAAAGTAGAAGTTAGCCCGCTGATGTAGCATTTGGACGTGACATTTGGTAAGTAAAGCTGGGGCATTTTGGTAAAGTAAAGCTATGGGATTTGGTAAAGTAAAGGTATGGGATTTAGTAAAGTAAAGGTGTGGGATTTGGTAAAGTAAAGATGTGGGATTTGGTAAAGTAAAGATGTGGCATTTGGTAAAGTAAACATATGGCATATGGTAAAGATGGGGCATTTGGTAAGGTAAAGTTGTGGCATTGGTAAAGATGGGGCATTTGGTAAGGTAAAGATGGGGCATTTGGTAAGGTAAAGATGTGGCATTTGGTAAAGTAAACATGGCATTTGGTAGATGAGGCATTTGGTAAGGTAAAGATGGGGCATTTGGTAAACAAAATTAGCATTTGGTGAAGTATAAATTCAGCATTTGGTACAGTACAAATTCATTTGGTAAAGTACAATTAGCATTAGGTAGAATTTGGTAGTACATGTACATTTAGTTACAGTGTGAGGGAGCATTTCGCAAGTAAAGTATAAGATGTAGAGTACAGATGAGAAAATGTAGCATTTGGTAAGTACATTATGAGAAAATGTAGCATTTGGTAAGTACATTATGAGAAAATGTAGCATTTGGTAAGTACATTATGAGAAAATGTAGCATTAATTTTGGTAAGTACATTATGAGAAAATGTAGCATTTGGTAAGTACATTATGAGAAAATGTAGCATTTGGTAAGTACAGTATGAGAAAATGTAGCATTTGGTAAGTACACTATGAGAAAATGTAGCATTTGGTAAGTACATTATGAGAAAATGTAGCATTTGGTAAGTACAGTATGAGAAGATAGGTCTACAAAACAAACCTTGCAGTATATCTCTAGTCCATATGAATGTTCTCCTTTGTTTCTTGAGCGTCCCATCTTCTCTACATGGCTGATACAGCCCAGAGGGACATTCAGGATAAAGGGGTCTTGGGTTTGATCCTTGCTAGGAGACTATTATTTAACAAAACAGACCATACCACAAGATTCCATGTAACAACCAACAGATTACATGTGGCAAAACAGATCATGTTAGACCTCTCAACTCACACGCATCTAGCCTTGGCATCAAGCTCTCAACCAAATATACAAATTTCTCACGGGAATTACATAACAGTGGCAGAAAGTGCAATGACTATGGTCTCCTGGGCCCTACGGCAAAAAAATATAGAACTGCATTGCATGCAGATCTAGTCGTCTGAACTGGTCATATTTAGGGCGGGGAATTGTTGCATTTTATATTTGATGATTGATGGCTAGGTAAAAGGTCATCTGAATAGCAGTCTTCCATGTTTTAAGAGCCAATACATAAAATTAAAACTTAATCCAACGTTTCAACTTCTTACGGAAGTCCTCCATGGTCATCTTACACAGTAAAGAGTTGTCCTGCCTGGTCTATTTAGTGTGGCTTCATTTCTTCGACTACTGCAACTGTCAATCCCACGGTATTTTATAGCAAGGTCTCAAGCATTTCGAGACTTATAGGCTGAGAGCTCTGCCATGAGTAACACATGTAACACTAAGCAAAACAATTCAACTTCCAATATAAACACTAATAATAGCCTAATAAACCTTACTGTAGGAAGACTTACAATGAAATACATTTTGTAATCCGTGATGTAGAGAGTGCCAATCTTAGGTCCCAGGAATGGGTCCAAATAAGTCACATCCGGGCCTAATTACAAATAAACATACATACTTCTAATCAGCAGTTACTATATAATTTAATAGTGACAGCATGTTGTTTATGACCCTTTACCTTTCATGTTAATCAGCTCTCCCTTCAATTGTGGCAAATCTGCATCGAGCGTGGCTTGAGCACTCTCCGATTGCTGCATAACAAAAATATAATTCTTTCAATGATTCAGTCATTCTCAGCTGTAATTACAATAATTACTGTTTTTCTCAGTTTAACTTAACCCAACGTTTCGAAATCTTGCCTAAGTTCTCCTATGAAGAAAATTTTTATAGCATTGTGTGAGAATCAAACTGAGCATTGAGAACAGGTTTATTTAAGGTTGTCTTTATTCAGAAACATTTTACTACTCCAGCCTAATCACTCTATTTCTTTAGAACACCTTTCCCCACTAACTTATACATATCACCTATGACAAGATTAATATTTCCCTAACAGTTCTTGAGTTGTATTATAATTGGTGAGTGAGCAAGACACTTACAGGGGTAACACAATTGAGATTCCGTGTTTATTTATTATTTTTAGCTTATTTATATGGTATGTGTGACCCCTTATTTTTACCCGTGCCACTAATTACATAAGTTGGTAAAACGTCTTGATAAAATAAAGAAATGGATCTGTTGAACAGTGAGTTGCGGGTCCAAGTTATTATTGGAGCAGACCTAAATGCCTGAACTTTTTGTCATTATAAAAGCATACCAGACCCAACAGCACTATTTTTCTTCGTCATCATTGAATGTCTAAGTCAAGTTAGCACAATTCAATTTCAACAACTATTGAAATTATGCCAAAGGCTGTCTGTAACTCATAGTTAGCTCTCCCCTAGCTAGGCCAGCTCGCTCCCCATTTGTGCTCAAGCACACCACTAGTTATATACTAGTGAAGGAAGGGTATTTTTTAGAACAAAATTGAGAGAAGTCAAACTTACACTTTTGAAATTTCAGGGGGGGGGTCCTCATTTCCATTAAATTTTTGATGTAAATTTTGTGGCAAATGTCACCATTTTCAGGGGGGGGGTGGGGGGGGAAGCACTCCCAAAATCCTCAATCTAGACAACAAGCTCTCGGTTACACCGAAATGGGGCAAAACTTAGTGATATGGTAACCATTATTTCGCCTGCTTTTAGCTACAATAGCCGTCATTTCCTAAACCACCTTCTACCGAAAGACCACTTTGATACCATCCTAGTTACCATACTTGCATTCATGTGAATGTGATGACCATTACCCATTCAGTTTGTGACGATGTTTTACCAACCTGGACCAGCTAATGGATTGTTCATGAATACACTGTACATACATCAACAGGTTCCTAAAAATGTTGGAATCACATGCATAATCTAAACATGTGTTCAACAAATAAGTCACAACTATAACTTCTGCCTATCAAATGGTCAGATAGCATTGGTGGTACGGGGACATCAACATTAATGGATGAAACCAAATTGGAATAACGTATTTCACAAGTTTGGGGCATATTTGATACATCTTGGTCCCAGACCACAAAATGTTCCATCTGTTCACCTCTATCTCACTTTAATTTACAATGCCATATATGGGTTGTTTTGCTTTTCTTGGTCAGACTGTCAAATTTTTCTTAGTCTTGTGTAAATGCTAGCATTGTTTGTGTTATTTCTACATGTGTATCAGCATTGCCTAACATTTTTCTGTATATTTTTCTATACGTTTGACTTTGACTTGCCCTGTTATTTAGAATCATAATCAACGGCAGCAGGGACATTTATGGTAATGACATATGAAAGCACTGCAGAACAGCGTTGGTCTGTAACTTGACTTTTTAGGTTAGCATTGACCATTTACCAGGAGACACTCTATTTAAATCTAATCTATATAATATACTTGGTCTCCTAATTCTTACTGCTATGTGTGGTTTATCTATGCCAGCAAGTAAATATAGTTTAATACTTATGTCAGAATTGAACAAGCTATTACACATTATACAGATTCAGTAATGGCTGTCAAAGAGAAGTGATTGTGAGAAGTAATTCCATCCTCTATTAGTAGTATTAGGACCATTCAAAAGCAAAGTCAGTGTTGGTAATGGTCATTACCACTAATTATGTACTCACTCATTGCAGAGGCTTATCTTATTTTTTCTTTTTAGTTTCTCCAGTGGTTGCACACCTTTAGTGTTTGTGAGGTATCTGTATGTTTGCTTACATCTCTAGATTGTAAGCTTATTTACATAATGTGCAGCTTTCACTGTTTTTTCCAGTCTTGTGCACCCACCCCAGACTAATATTCCACACAGCCATTGAAGACTTTCAGTCTATAAACAGCACCTGCTCACTGCTGCATGTTGACAAACATAAATCAACATATGTATTCCAATGTTGTAGGGTCATGTGATCCAACAAATTGGATAGATCATGTGATCTATACAGTAAGTATGTATGCACATAAATGTGCTCTAGGTACAAAGTTATTGATTGCTTAATATGTGGACATGGCTACTAAACAACAACCATAGACCAAATTAGTGGCCTTCACTCCAATAACTTGTCTTAATGTGTGACTAATTACTGGAACTTTATACTAGCTACATTTCTGATAATTGGAAAGTTCCCTAAGTTACTTGCACCGTCTATGGACCATGCTATAAAGCTCCCATCATTCCTAGTTCATATACGTATATTTATTATAGTAAAACTTATTGTTGCCGACCCGTTCTGTGATCAAGTATTAAGACCAAACCTTCAATTCAAAAATTGTTTACAGCATTCAGAGCTTCATAAAAGCACCACATGTAAAATAATATTTGGAATGGAATTTTAGAGTTAGAAGGTTTCAATCCAAAGAGATATACAAGCAAACTATTAAAGCAACTATCAACATACAGTAGGACTTCAATTATCTGATCTCTTACTGTTTTACTGATCAGTGGGACTCGGATGGGTAAATAAGATATTATTTTAAAATCCTTTTTATTTCAAATTTCTGGTTAAAATAACAACAATTTAAAAAGTAAATTGCTACAAGCAAGATGCAAGCATTGTTATTGCACTGCTATCACTGTTCAATAGAAAAAATGAAACTGAAATTTATGTTCAGTAACGATAGGCAAATACATTACATTATCTTACTATAATCATCCTACAATGTACAAACACAGGATAGGAAATTGTGACGTTTACAAAAGACTGATTGAGTTACTGAAAATAAGCAACTTGAATAATTGCATAAACCTTACCAATTACCACATAGCTAATAAGAGTTCCTTGCAATGTACATGCAATTCTAAAGAAAGTAGACTGTAAGCTTTACATGAGCACAACTTCGGGACATTTCAGTTCAGTCTGTGGACCTTTAACTTACCAGCCGATGAAGTATGCCGAGCTAATATACCACTCATTCTCCATCACTTATAGTACATGCCTAGAGGTTTTAAATAACACAAATGACCAGTTCACTTGCTCACCTCTCTTCTAAGGCTGGCAGGAGAATGAGAAGGAGAGTTGGAAGTAGATTTCCTGGGAGGTACAGGTGGTGGTCGCTCCAGCCCTTCACTTAGGGAAGAACCATCTGTAGATGCAGTCACTCGGTCTTCACTGGATGCATCTGAATAAAAAAATGTCACATTATACACTATAGACCAATGGGAGTAAGGGGGGGGGGGGGAGGAACATCAATCTGGTTGTGCATGCTTGTTATATTCCAACTTTCAGTGTGCCAATTTGCACATATAAATATTAAGAGCAATGAAACTATCTTTTAGATATCAGTAATTAACCACATGAACGAAAAAGCATGCTTAAATGTATATATGTGTATGCAATTTAAATAAGCCATAAGTACACTTTCTAATACTACTTACACATATAACTTCTGAATTACACAGTGAATGGCATTTCCAACCATTAATTTGCAAATACACAAATGCTAACTGAGAACACCTAGTCGAGCAGGTTTCTCAAAACCAGCTACTTCTAAAATCTCGGACTAGCAAGCTAAATTTAGCTAACTTCCAATTACTTTAAACGTTACTCCTGGGTCTTACCAGTGTGAGGCGTCTTTACACCATCTTCAGGAGAAGCTTCTTTACCAGTATCCCCGTTTCCACTTTCACTCATTCCTCAAAATTGCAGGAACAGAAGTACCAGAACGTCTACTTAGCAACTGCAACAGTCAAACTAAGGTAAAGATCGTCACATTAAAAGATGTAAACAGAGCTTGGGGACATGACGTTGTAATAAAAAATATATGATGTAGAAAATTGAACTTGAAGAGTATCTGTGGTTTGAGATCTTGTTTAGAGATGAATAAGGAGGAAGAAGATGCTGTGATAGGAGACTTCAGTTCCGTGGAGATAATTGAGGTGAAGTATCAAACAATTGTAGCTATCTCTGCAGTTGCTAGAGCTAATAGAATCATAACATGAATTTGTGCTCAGTTATGTGATTAGCAAAGGAATTACTTGTAAATTGAAGTGTTTGTGGTAAATTTACATCAAATTTGACTGTTAGTCTGGCACAGCCAGACCCTTTACCTAACCGCTACGCGGAGAAAGGGTCTGGAGACAATCATGCACCTTGGCTGTTCTACAACAAGATTTTGGGCTGTGGTTAGTTAACATTTTGTTGTCGTCACCTAGGCAGTCCTCGGTGAAATGAGTGGGCATCTTACCACAAGTGTACATAACGGAGCCATCGTTCCTGAACTATCTATCTATCAAAGTGTTACGCAAAATACTCTGTGGTTGTACTCAGGTCAGCTCGTCCAGCAAACCGTAGGCGCCGTATCAGTAATTAGACAACCACTACCACATTCCTCTAGAACAGCCAAGGTGCATGATTGTCCCCAGACCCTTTCTCTGCGTAGCGGTTAGGTAAAGGGTCTGGCTGCGCCAGACTATTTGACTGTATGCTCCAGTACTATTATTTGAAAGGTTTGACGTAATAGTAGAGTCATTTTTGTTGAATACAGAAGTTGTATGTCTTAATTCGAAAGGATAAGTAGTATATTAACATGCTATTTTATGTAATTACGTTGCTTCAAAATTATTCTTTATATAAAATCTCTGCTACTGCTCCACCAAAACTTGAGTTTTCTGATTTCGTCAATCCTTACCATAAAATTGACTCATTACACCCAACCACACGTTTGGTACAATTCTTGTGGTACCTTTTTATTGACAAGTAGGAATTTGCCAGGAGCTGTGGAGGAGCATCTTAGACTGAAACTTAATAATAAATTACTGGTCGGGATTTTCCATAATATGCCCTTAAATTGCTGATTCCGTGCTTTTGGAAAGACACTAACTCAACCAAACAACAGCAGGAGAATTGATACATGAGCAGTTGTAGAAAAAAGAAAGAAGCTATATTGACCAATAGCAACAGGAGCAACGATGCTAGTAGGTATAGAAAATATATTGGTGCTATACCCAATCAAATAAACATTTTCATGAACCTACATATGTATAATTCAATTAAAAAATCCCATACACTTGTATATAGTTACATGATGCATTACAGCTAAAGAATAGCACAAAGTAATCGTTTTACTAACAAATGAATATATTAGCTTCCTTTACACAGCTTTTTGGCTACTACATCAATAAACATAGCTTAATGATATAGGGTTAGGTTCAAACCTATTTGGTAATTCTTTTCAAAATGCCATTTTTTTTGTTTGTTTGTTTTGAATTTAGATTAAACAGTTGCGGCGGGTGGTTCCTATGGCATTGAATCCCCTTTACCGTATATGTACATAATTGAAAAAACTCAACCGTTTTTTATTTAGTAGCTGGAGCATTAGAAGTTAAAATTATCACAATACTGTAGTTTTATGTAATCTAACTAAGAAGGCTCACTCACTATTAGTAAGTGTTCAAGCACATCGCTAGTTAGTATAAACTGTACTTGTGCCACTGTGACTATCGCAATAAATAACTACAATTTGCATGGCTAGACAAATATCAGTAAGTGCATCAAATTCACCACACACAAAAAAAAAAGGATTGTGCACAAATGACGAATAAATTCAAGTTTGAAGAGTAACAATGACTTTTTTTTTTCAAAACCAATCATTACATATACAAAAAGTTAAAAGCGAGTTAGGTTCGTTAACTCCAGTTTTGCCAAAGAATCAAACACACACACACACACACACACACATATATATATATATGGACAAATAAAATGAACAGAATTGCTTACCCCGTTGTACTAGTCAGTGCGGGTAATGAAATATAATGACTAGTTCCCTTATATTGTACAGCCATCATGACATCGCATATATTTCTCGAGATACCTATCTATGTCTTATAGGAGCATGAGAAGAACTACAAGGCTTGTAAGGCCAATGGTACCCTAACTGATTCCATTGTTTTTGCCTATGCTTGGAGTCTGATCAAGAGTCAATACAAGAATGATATCAGGAAAGGAATTCAGATAATGGGAGGTGAGCCACAGATACTGTGGGAGTGTTTGTGGACCTTGTATAGAGTGTGTTTTTTGTTGTTATTGTTAGTTTTTGCATGTTGTTATAGAAAGTTGATCATCTTATGTTATTCCCAGGATATTTTAATTTGTTTTTTATACATTTTCTTTTCTCAAACATGTGTACTGGGCCAATACTAATTGGTTTAATGTATAAATAGGGTTGGTTAAAGAAGGAGCTGATCAAAGAGACTTCTACTACATCATGGGACTTGGACATTATAAATTACAAGTATGTAAGTTATATTATTCATTATCGGCGAGCGAGCGTAGCGAGCGAGACACTTACAGGGGTAACACAATCGAAAATCGGGGATGTCAGTTTATTTATTTATTTGTATATATGTATGGACGTACGTAAGGCATTTTTGTACTTTGACCCTCGCGTTTTTGTGTTAGTTCGGTTGTCGACCCCGTCCCAAATTGCACTAAACAGAATCCTCTGGT
>WLWI01002219.1_pt1 | contig 16782 bp, 13 predicted proteins | sample 6701501 | NCBI WGS metagenome assembly WLWI01 (sample SAMN12718690, study PRJNA515312) | sponge metagenome | isolation source: marine sponge | host: Mycale hentscheli | place: New Zealand: South Island, Marlborough, Capsize Point | collected 2014-11-01
TGCCAGGATCATTTACATTTAACTCTTGCTCAGGAATCACATTTAATATAAACTATTAGTTGATATTTCTTAGCATCATCTAGCTAGCTATTAGCTGTACTTGGCAATTGTAAAATACTATATAATTTTAAATTTTAAAACACACACTTGCTCTATCATAAATACTTGCAAGATTTAATTCAGGCACAATTTTAATATACCAAACATGAAAGTCAAAAAATTCTAGCTCCTCCTTCTCTGGGGTAGCTATCATAGAAACCACTCCAATGCCCTGAGAGGCAGGGCACTACATATAGTGCCCTCGTCGGAGGAACTACGCAATTCAGAGCCCCGCTACGTAATACAAAAACTACAGTAGCTATGTTCTAAGTAATTTAAAAATCGCCCGGTATACGTTCTAAAGTCGCCGATCGGTCAAGTCACTTGCCATCTAATTGGGTCACTCATGCAGGATGAAGAATTCCTGTAGGGTTACATGCTGCTGTGTGCTCAGAATATTCATTTGATCTTACCGAGGAGAGAATTCCTTAATTTTCTGACTTAATCTGTGAAATAACTGGTTGCTAGGAATTGTCAAGGGTTCCAGGTAGGTACAGCTGCTCTAATTGGAATGACTGGCAAAGGAAATAAAGGGGAGTGTAGGGGTCAAAAAAAAGTTCCCAAAGCGGAGCTGTAAACACGTTGAAAAGTCGCTTCTACGTAATTTCAAAATCGCCTGGTATACGTTCTAAAGTCGCCGATCGGCGGAGTTACAGCAGAATTACGGCGTAAAAAACACTCACTCTCTCCCGCTTGTTACGCGCGTAAACAATAATTTGCCCTGCCCACTCCATACGCCCCACCCAGTCACCCGTGGTTTGACACTTATTGTAGCCGTTTCTATATTTTAGGCTAGCGAGTAGTCAGAAGGAGAAACGACGCCGGCTAGCAAGTATTCCGTCGGAGAATCGGAGTAGGCTAGTGAGCAGTCAGGGAAACGACGCCGGCTAGCGAGTATTCTACGGGAGCAGCTAGCGAGCAGTCAGTGGGAGAATCGGAATCGGCTAGCGAACAGTCAAGGAACGACGCCGGCAATCAAGTGGCGGAGAATACGAGTAAAAGAACGGAGCAGTTCAAAGCAGCAACTGTAGCGGAAAAATGTCTGCTGAGGCGCGTATATTATAATTATCTAGTAATTACTGCGCGTGTTAGCTGCAAGGATCTTACCGCAAAAATTGCGCGTTTACTTTACGGATTAGCGGTGGTGGCGGCGTAATATGGAGTAACTACGGCGACTTTACGCTATCTAACCGCTTGCCGACTTTCTTTGATAACTCCGTTGAATAGCCGCTCCGTTTTGGGAACTTTTTTTTTACCCCTGAAATAACTGGTTGCTAGGAATTGTCAAGGGTTCCAGAATGCTTATAAAGTCGCCGATATTCATTTGATCTTACCGAGGAGAGAATGCCTTAATTTTGACTTAATCTGTGTAGGGTTACATGCTGCTGTGTGCTCAGAATATTCATTTGTTACCGAGGAGAGAATGCCTTAATTTTGACTTAATCTGTGAAATCATAACAATGGTTGCTAGGAATTGTCAAGGGTTCCAGAATGCTTATAAAGTCGCTGATATTCATTTGATCTCACCGAGGAGAGAATTCCTTAATTTTGACTTAATCTGTGTAGGGTTACATGCTGCTGTGTGCTCAGAATATTCATTTGTTACCGAGGAGAGAATGCCTTAATTTTGACTTAATCTGTGAAATCATAACAATGGTTGCTAGGAATTGTCAAGGGTTCCAGAATGCTTATAAAGTCGCCAATATTCATTTGATCTCACCGAGGAGAGAATTCCTTAATTTTGACTTAATCTGTGAAATCATAACTGGTTGCTAGGAATTGTCAAGGGTTCCAGAATGCTTATAAAAGAGCAGAATGGTAGGTACAGCTGCTCTAATTGGAATGACTGGCAAAGACATGCCTGTGAAATAAAGGGGGGTTTATTATTAGTGGTTATTTGGTGGGTTTGAGTCAAGTTCAAAGTTTATCGTCAGTTTTATATAACATGTTTACAGTTGCATGGTTATTTATATTTAACAAAAATACTTAATATACCAACTCACAACATAAGGAACCAATTTATACATGTATATATGTGTATACAATTATACACGTATATACAATTAAGAAACTCGCAACATTAATAAACTTATTTTAGTATTGATTATGGATGCCAGACAATACCAGACTTGAAACCAGGCCAAGCTCACTCCTATGTGTGTAGATCATCCCATACATAGGTTGATCCGGTTCCCATAGATACGTAAACAATCAGCACAGCTACCTTCAATTCATGCCATCAAGTCCATACAATCACTTCACAGGTGACACTTACCATTTTTAAACAGCCATTATTAAGTTTGTATCTGACTGTAAAATATGACTTAAGTCTTATGTTAGGGCTTGATTTAATGGCGATGCTGACAGGAAGTCGGACTGAATCACCACTGGATTAAGCAGTTGCTTAATCTACCAGTAATGTGGTTGCCATTGGTAACTCTGACCTCATATGTACTTCGCCTTTGCTGGTTGTTTTGAGCAAGGTATATAAATAATAGTGCAAGGCATAAATAGATTTTAGAAGTACTTCAGTTTCTAGAAATCCAATTGTTTTAGTCACACTTATATATTTATTTATTATTATTATTTATTTATTTATTATTATTATTTATTATTATTTATTTATTTATTTATTATTATTATTTATTTATTTATTTATTATTATTTATTATAATTATTTATTTATTTATTATTATTAATTATAATTATTTATTTAATTAATCACTTTATTTATTTATTGATTGATTGATTGATTGATTGATTCATTCATTCATTCATATGTTTATTATTTATTTATTTATTTATTTATTGCATTATATTACTAAATTATTGATTACGGAGGCCAGACCATACCCGATTATAAAAACAGGACGTGGACCCATCAAGGCATGCTTACTGCTAGGTCTTCCCTGTCTAGAATGGGTTCATCCTGTTACAACTGGTCGTCCATGAAATCCCCCCTCTCTTTGCCATCTTATGCAACACTACCAACTGCTTGCATATAAACATTTACCTATAAAGTTCTAATTGATTGCTTTGAAGGTGGTATGGTCTACTTCCTCCTAATTAGCAGGATTTTTGAAAGATAACCAATCGGCTCTTTTTGGTTTTGTTGGTGAGGGTATATTTTTTAAGAATGCCATGTAGCACTGGTCATCTGAAAGATACGTGTGTATGTTTGTGAGTGTGTGTGTGCGCATATGTGTGTGCAGTGTGTGAGTGCGTGTTCAATGTGTCTATGCAGGGTTTCATATATGATTTTTTTCTGGGGGGGGGAGAGTTTAGGAAGGAGGGCCACACGTTTGTTTGACCACACCCACTTTTTCTGAAACCACACCCATTTGATTAAAGATCGTCTCAGGTCTAGAATTAGTGACATCAATTGGAAGACTAATGCGTATTGCAATTGAAATTGAAGGACCTCAATTAACTGAAGTAAACTTTCACCAAATATTAGATATACAACAACAAAATCACAGAATACCATAATCACAGAATGTCATTAAGTTGATAGTAAATATTATTAATTTATTTCATGAAATTCTGGGGGGGATCCCAGGGTGCCCCTACCTCTGTATGAAACCCTGCTACGTGTATGTGTGTAATTAAGTGTGTGTGTGTGAGTGTGTGTACGTATGTATGTATGTATGTGAGTGTGTGTGTTGGGCGTAGAGGAATGTGTGAGTTTGACTAAAGAATGCAACTGGAGGTGTTGCTATGCTGCGTTAAGTCAACTGTTGACATGGGCTGTGCACACAGTTCACATCCTATTTTAAATAAAGGAGACAGATATTGAATCAGGAAAAATACATGTAAATAGCTAATACATGCTCAATGCACAGCTTGGTAAATCTTGGTTAGGGTGTTGTTGTTTTTTGTTTGTTTTTAATCTTTTCATTTTTTTTTTTTTTTTTTTTTTTTTTTTTTTTTTTTTTTTTTTTTTTTTTTTTTTTCATACTCAAGACAGGTGATAACGAATATCATTACATGCTCTTCATTCCACAATATCTTTATTGATTCAGTCATTCTCGGCTGAAATAATTATAATAATAGCAAATACTGATAATTGATGATAATAGCAAATTTTCTCATTTTTTACAGCCAATAATATTGTTAATTAAAACTTAACCCGATGTTTCGACTTCTTGCTGAAGTCCTCTTCAGGGGTCAACTGAGGTCAAACTCTCCGTGGTGATATAATAACACAAAGTAAACAGCAAGATTTCTGAAGGGCACACTTACTGTCTACTATATCCTGGAGGGTGATTTACACGCAGCATGGACAGCCAGCATCCTGGAAGCTCTAAACCTAACTTGCTGTTGTCAGGTGTCATCTGTATGTGTAGAGCTTCCTTGATCTTCAACTCACAATACTTACTGACTCTGTTTACAACTCTTACCGCTTCCCATTTAATGTGGTGATGTTGCTGCCAAGCATGTTCAGCAATGGCTGAAACCTTCTCATCACCTCTCTTACAAGCATCCTGATGGTCTTTCACTCTCTGCTCTAGCCTTCATATTTCTATTGGACACAAAGTGAATGTAATACAATACATCACCGATCATCCAACACATGTGCATGTGGGGGGAGGTTCGATCGCTGCCACCAGGAGATAAAGTGGAGATCGTCGCTTGGCGTTTTGCTGATACGTGCGTGAATGATCGCCCCAGGCAGCCTTTAGATAAGCTGACCCCAGGTCTGGCCTTAAGACGACAACCGAGCTTTTTATTCCACACACAAAATCAATGCACAAGGACTCTCATAAAATTCAACTCTGATCCACTGGGGCTGGGCCGTGGTATATATAACCCAGCACCATGTGGAGTGAAACATAAATAAAAATGCTGTAGAGTCTGTAGTACATATGTATGTATGTAATGCAATCTGACCATTTATACTAATTAAGATGTTCATAACTCTGTTCTCAATCAAGATAACTCTGTTTTGGCGTGGGTGTTCCCACACCCCCCACTGCTAAGCCGAGGCACCACCTTGACTTCTTTCAGGGGGACAGCATCGTTTGCGAATCCAACCTCTCCTGACCAAGCCTGGCGACTAAGACCATCCTCGTTGTCATTGCATGACCCAGGTCTGTAAATGATGTCGATGCTGTGTTCCATCAGTTTCATGGCCATTCCCTGCAATCGTCTGTTGAGTGCTTTGATGAAACACAAATCACTATGTGACGTGCAAACTAAAGAAAGAGAGGAAGTGGGTGAAGATAATGCTTTGATTGTAACTGAGAAAATTGAGAATGTTCGTCCCTTATTATCAGAGGCGACTGGTAAGGTGGTTAGCATGCCTTTAGCTAGTGCCGAGGAGTGTAGTATGGATTCTTCTGTGGAAGGTGTAGGAGGTGGAGAACCTACTGTAGCTAGTGCCGAGGAGTGTAGTATGGAGCCTTCGGCAGATGTGTCTCATGGGAATGTATGCAATAATACCAGTACTGACATGTGTGATGATAATGGGGCATTGTGTGATAGTTTGGATTTGGGTAATGTGTCAAAAGGAGATGATAAATCTAAGCTTGTGGAGGAAAGCATTGCCTCCTACTTCAAGAACTTGAGATGCTGTTGGACTGCTGACAAAATGTTGCTCCTGCAGACGTTCGTGGCTCTCTGTTGCCAGGATAGTCGACTCACTCGTATTTGACAAACTCTGGGCATCTTCAAATATGTCAGTCGAGGAAGGGATTGTGGTATCTCCTGACGAAGGTCTGTCACTGAGACCAGATAGCAGGTCATCCTCTGACGTGATCCTTGATCGAGTAAGGATCCCATATGCACCAGTCTGTGGTTGCTCTGCCTTCCTCTTCATTCCCTCATCCATCTCCACAGCCCCCAGTCCACTGATTGGTCCGGTGCAGGAAGAAGCCTGTACAAAATAAAGTATAAACTGAAAATTAAATTACAATTATTCAAGTGATACAGGTGAAATAAATCTGAACTACACAAGTTAAAAAAAAAAAATCCTTGACAAACAGTTCGTCCAGTTCCTTCCAGTTGTCCTGTTGGCCGCACAAACGAGGTTCAATTCGTCACCGCTGCCAACCAAGTTGTGGGGGTAGGTTCGATCGCTGCTACCAGGAGATAAAGTGAAGATCGTCACTTGGTGTTTTGCTGATACGTGCGTGAATGATGGCCTTTAGATAAGCTGACCCCTGACCCCAGGTCTGGCCTTAAGACGACAACCGAGCTTATTATTCCACACACATAATCAATGCACAAGGACTCTCACAAAACTCAACTCTGATCCACTGGGGCTGGGCCATGGTATATATAACCCAGCCCCATGTGGAGTGAAACATAAATAAAAATGCTGTAGAGTCTGTAGTACATATGTATGTAATGCGATCTGACCATTTATACTAATTAAGATGTTCATAACTCTGTTCTCAATCAAGATAACTCTGTTTTGGCTTGGGTGTTCCCACAGTGCAGTATACAGCCAGTGCACGTTGGTTAGGTAAAGGGACATTACCGGTCACTGTTCCCTGTGTGACTCACTGTATTGACTATTTCTTTGCTTATACTCAATAGTGGAGATAACACCTTCAACAAGAGGAAGTTAGAGGATGTCTTCCATTTCCCCCTACACTGTTGAGCACAGCTTCCTCCACACAGTCTGGCACGAACTGATTAGTTTATTTCACTGATTCCGGGAGATGGCACTCAGAGATTCAGTATAGTCACAACCTTGTTATGAAGTGTCGCCGTTTAATAAATGACAATAGTCATTCTCGGCGACATGCAGTTACAGTTGTGGGAGTGAAAATTGATCTTTTCTCCCTTCCTTTGAGTCCAGGTATAGACTAGTGTACTGCTGGTGCAAACCCTCACTATGTTCTGGTCATGAACTAACATCCTCATTATTAGAACATAACCAAGGTGTATATGTACATGTGTGTGTGCATGTAAATTGTTATGCATAATTCCATATTTACCAAGTAAAGCAAGCCATTTGTGTGCTGTATTGCAAATCTTTTCACTACAGACTTGGACTTACTTTTTTCTTTTTTTTCTTTCAAGAAATAGCTTTGCGTCTGTCAGTTGATGTAGCTTTGTTTGTTTTTAAGTAAATTTTTATGCTAATGTCACCATTCCATCAACCATGCAAGTGGGTGTGGTCTATTTACTAACTGAATAATTAATAATAATTATTAAATTTTTTATCTTCTTATTATTAATTATTATCATTATTATTGTTATTGTGTTGAAGACACTTGTGACATTTAGACCAGTTCTATTTGTTCAGTGAAGTATTCATTTTACTACAACAAAATTTTAACGCGAATGTTTCATTTGGTAAAGTGTGAAAAGTTCACAAAACCTCACAGTTCTGTAAGCTAGTTATTCAGATGTAACACTACATATTAATCCTTCTCTTCATGTAATCCTTCTCTTCCTGTTGCTATCAATTACCAGTTTAGTTTTGTTATCTTCCTGTTGCTAATAATAAACATTATGGTTTGTTATCTTCCTGTTGCTAATAATAAACATTATGGTTTGTTATCTTCCTGTTGCTAATAATAAACAGTATGGTTTGTTATCTTCCTGTTGCTAATAATAAACAGCTAATAATAAACAGTATGGTTTGTTATCTTCCTGTTGCTAATAATAAACAGCTAATAATAAACAGTATGGTTTGTTATCTTCCTGTTGCTAATAATAAACTATAATAGTCTTTGTTATCATCCTGTTCTGCAATGATCGCTTGCCAAACCCAGACCTCCCCTGGCCCATTAGCCCATTGTGGTCGTGTGTGAGTGGCTTCAACTAAGGGTTGTGTGGGAGGAATGAAGCCCACGGGGATACACCTCGCACATCCTCAACTCCTGAATACAAGTTAGCTTTATTGCGTATATGTGGTGCTAGGAAGCTCTGTCAATTTCCCTTACCTTGCCTTCATACCTTTTCACAATCGCAATTCCCTACCCTCCCACCCGCCCACCCACCCACCCACGCACACCTTCCTTCCTTCTCCTCTTCTTTTTCTGTCCTTCTATCCTGTCCCTTGTGTTTATCGGTGTTGCTACGACAACAAAAAGGGGAGATTGTAAGATACCATATTTTGTTTGCATGAAAGTTTTTTTTTAAGTACTTGATCAGAGAGCATAAACATTATTACTCTATAGTGACCTCAATAAATGAACTTATCAATTCTGTGCTGAATTCCTCTTGAAATATTGCAATCTAGTAACACTTGAGCTGGTGTCATCTCATGCACAAGTTTGTTAGGAAAATGATTAATGGAGTTTTAGCAAATATTTGTGTTGTTGTTATTATTGGTGTAAGTGAGGAAAAAATCAGTGATATGATAGTCTTCTAAATTACAACTCTAAAGATATATTCTACCAGTGAAAGGAATACATAGCTGATGATAATGATGATATTGAGAACAGTCGGGCTCTAGGGATAAATTAATGACATTGTAATCTTTACAACTCTCTGTTACAGAAATTGTTTATTGTTTAATTGTTTATAACTTTCTTTTGTTCTTCATATTGGATGAAGTCCTCTGACAGTAGATAAATAATTTCGCGTGACCATGTGGATGGATCTAAAATGAAGTTTCCATGGTGCACGCGTCTCGGACTGGGAATTGCTGCCTGCGTTCGTGTGCTTTCTTGAGGACGAGGAATAATGCTATTGCTACGACGAATATAGTTAAAAGCAGTACTGCTATCAATGCCAGCAAGATCGGGGTGGTCACATTGCTACGGTAACGATCAACAAATCCTTGATTGATGGACGTGGCACCTGCAACCGGCTCTGCCGTGCCCGCAAGACTTTTAGGCTTGAGCATGATGATGTTATAGAGGTAATTCTGGACTGGCAGGCTAGCCGAGACTTCCACGCGTATGTGGATGACCACTTGCTTCACGTCGAGCGCGTTCTCCCCATTGGTCAGAACAACTTCCAACTTTTGCCTGTGGGTACTGGTGTCCACCCAATAGGATAGATCACATATTACAGATGTGTTCCTGAGCAACGCTTTCCTGGGGAACTGGTAGATGGGAATGTATCGATTCTTGCAGTTGCTTTGTGGAGGATCACCGATGAATTCTATTCGTGCCTTGACCGTCATTAGCTGCCCATCAAAATGGAACTGGACAAGAATCGAATCTTTGAATTGCAAAGAGACGGAATCGTTTAAGGGGAGTATGTGGCTGGTCTTCAACAAAGTTTGTATAACATGAACTAAAAGAAAAAAAATAGAAGTCATCATTAACTTGGAGTGTAGCCAATAGCTGTGACTAAGAGCATACTCACCTGATGGAGTGGGTGGGGCAGTGGGAGGGGCTGCAGTTTCTGATGAAGATTGCTGCAGGGGTATAGCTAGGAAAGCAAGAAGAGATGCTATTTTTAAGATAGTCATTTCACTTCTTTTCCAACTCTAACTGCTGAAGTACTGGTTGTCAACAGGCAGAGTTCTCTTCTTTATATGGCATACATAGGTGCGAGATCAGATAAGGCTTGTGGGTGAAGTGTCAGTTTTTCCCAGGTGGTTTCCCTTGAGTGATGTAATGAATATATTGTTATGCTGAGCCCTGGACCTTCCAACAAGTCTTTTGCTAAAGAATGTTGTACCAGCTCCACAAAACTTGAGGTGTATAGCTGGTGATTACTCTTGTGGAATGGGAAGGTTTCTTTCGTGAGTTATTTGAAATGTTAAGTTAATCAGGTTGTAAAGTGAGGGTTTCTTACCAACAACAGAACCCTTGAAAATGAAATGTTGTGAATATAAGCTCTTTTCTGTAGGACCTTTAGTCCCTGGATTTGTTACTAGTTCTACTGTGGTAGTGGTGTGTGTGTGTGTGTGTGTGTGTGTGTGTGTGTGTGTGTGTGTGTGTGTGTGTGTGTTACACTAAGTGTTAAGTTTCCCTTAATTGCAGGTGTCAAGTCACCTTGTATGTATTGTTGTTCTGTTTGATATTCAAATTCACAGGCTCAAAAGCCAACTTTAGGAGGTAAAAAATATAAACCATTTATTTGAAAAAGTCATATTTATAAGAATGTGTACACAGCATTGAAGAAATAATAACATTTGCACAAAATGAGATATTTGTAATTTGACTTCACAAAACAAAAACCATGTCCTAAAAATGCATACCCAATAATTTTACTTTTTTTGTTTGTAGTAATTGCTGCAGCTGATTTTTTTCACTCCTATTGAATGATTTGATTAAATGTGTTATTAATATCCATTATTTTACTGCATCAGCTATAAATATCATTATAGCTCTTAATTTGAATTGACTCTGGGCCGAATTTTTATAGTTTACTACGAGAAGTTGTAAATAATTATAATTGAATCAGTTTCATAGTAAGCGGTTGAAGTGTTGGAATGTGATAACTTGTAAGTCACTACTGAGTAAGCAATTAACTGACCACAGGGGGTTGGTGTTTTTGTTCACATACAGTATGTATCTATTTTTAGAATTGTGTGTGTGTGTGTTTGTGTGTGTGTATGTTATAGACTCGCCTCACGCATCGAGGTTCCTACGAGACTGGTTCAAGTGACTCTAGTGCAATTTACAATGCCAATAAAAACACAGTCTCCATACAAGCAGGGTACGTTCTCTACTGGAAAATGTATGAGCAATAAGATGATCCATTTGTGTGTTTGTGTGTGTGTGCGTATTTGTAGTTCTGGCCAGTATGCGTCTAAAGACAGCATCAATAATCACTTACCAGAGTAAGTGAATGGGTGTGGCTTTGAGTATGAGATAGGAAGTGGGTGTGGCTATTGATGACGCCATAGTTATTAAATACGGAGAAGGCGTGGTTGTTTAATAGTTCTAATTCATAATTATAGTGTTTTTATGACTTGCAATTTTTTAGATTGTTGTGCATAATTTTTTGGTAAATTTTTATCCAATTAGATAAAATGGATTTAAAAAAATCCAATACACTATTCTCTACAAAGGTACAGTTTTATTGTGTATCTTCAAAACAACAACAACTTGCACTATAATTGAGAACTTACCATTACTCTGAATATAAATTATCATGTCTGGATCCATTGAGTAGTCTATGTATACGCACGCATTGGAAGACATAATGGGAAAAAAGCATTCATCCAGCATGAGAGTCTGTCTCTATGTATTGGATCCTTTCATTCATTACATTTAGAGCACAATAGCTAAGAGGATAGAGGATGGGAAGTCTGGGCTGCAGCTGGCTGCTGTCTAGCCTTAGGAACCGACCAATGGAGAGAAATGATCACACATTGTTGTTGTTGTTGTTGTTGCTGTTGTTGTCATTCTGAAAACTGTAAACACTAGCTCTGAGCAGCACATTATAGTCATTAATTTCAATTATCCTGCGAGCCAAAGGGCTTGTATTGAAATTGTATTGGGAGTTGTGCTCAGGTAAGTAATCCTGTACAGTTTTCCTGCCAATATTTTTAGCTAGATATGTTGTTAGCTAATGATGAAGTGGTGTTCGTTAGTTACGGGGGAAATAATAGGTATGATTGCGAAAGAGCCTGGGGGAAGGAGGTTAGCTTCAAAAGGACTAATACATAGTAAACACCTAAACATTAGGTGTAAGGCCAAGCCCCTGGAAGTAATCCAGGTCAAAGTGCAAGTTAGCTTCTTTTTTTGGCGACTGTGTTTGGAATAGACAATATGAGGTAATGTATTGGACTTCACATTGTGTTTGTTGTGAATAAGATACAGTGGGTTGAAGACTATGTCAATACCAAACTAAGCTTCAATATACACTTACTCTAAGTCTCAATAGCTTAATTATTACAACTGAATTGTCAGATTGAGTATAGGGGAAGGATGTAACAGTTTTTATGCCAGTGTGGGGGTGGGAGCTTTGAATGCCTGAGCTATATAATTGCTGCTAAAGACAAGCCCTTTGAGTGCAGTAATGGTGCTTTGTTTGGCTTCAGTTTGTGTTTCCTTAATTTAGAGACGACTGAGAAGAATAGAATGAGATTACATTAAATAAATAGTGCCTGAACTGTAATAGGTGGATTAAAGAAGGCCACAAAGAAACTAAACAAAAAACAAAGACAGACATTAGTTCATGATGGAGGAAAACAGCTAGGATATTCATGATGAGTGGGAAATTATTGAGGCTTGGAAGAAGGGGAGGTGTGTCCGGGACTGGTCTCGTGTGTAATGTTATTCATAGCTATTCACAGTAAGTCTCACAAACCACTGGAACAACCACAACCAGTAGTTCACGACTATATATAGCTCGTGTGTGGATGATGTCATGCTGCAAGGGGAGGTTATTTATTCCCCAGTGAACACTGCATCACAATGGTGGGAACTTGGTGGCGAAAAGGTATTTTAAAAAAAGGGGGGGAGGGGCGGTTTGGCAAACTGAGCATACACATTTGGATGGGTATTTTTTTTTACAGTATTACCTCATTCTTTATGTTGGTGTGTTTCTTATTGTTGATGTTGTTGTTGGTGTGTTTCTTGTTGTTGATGTTGTTGTTGGTGTGTTTCTTGTTGTTTTGATGTTGTTGGTGTTGTTGGTGTTTCTTATTGTTGATGTTGTTGTTGGTGTGTTTCTTGTTGTTTTGATGTTGTTGGTGGTGTGTTTTTATTGTTGATGTTGTTGTTGGTGTGTGTTTTGTTTGTTTGTGGTTTGCTAAGTTACTTTATTCTTTTATTCTTGCACGCAATAAATGCACTGCAGTGTCTTCCATGAGGTCTGGTATGCCCTCTCACTCCTGTCTTGACACCTCGCTTGCCTGGAGTCACAGTGACCAGTTGTACAGGTTTCATACAGACTATGGGAACTGTGAATTAACCCTCCCCCCCCCCCCCCCCCCAAAAAAAAAAAAAGATTTGATATTAATCCAGGAAATTTTTTACTGTAAAATGATCAGTGTACATATTGAAAAATTATCACCCGGTAGCAAAGTCAACACTTTTTTTGTTTGGTCCTTCAATAGCAATTGTAATAGTTTGTCTTAACTTTTCACCTCATAATTTGTTTCATAGTCATGACTTTACCAGTTCCATGTGTTTTTGTGACTGTACAACATTTCTGCTCCCCCTTACCCAACAAAACAACTTAGGTGACTGTCAACTGCTTTAATGTATTGTCTTCTATGTAACATGACCTTTGTGTTCGCATTGTGTTATGCTAAGTGCTGCACTTTGGATACATTTACCCCTGGGGCAATTCACTTCAGCAGTATTTTTTTGTCTTCAAGTTGAGTAAAACGAAAAAAAATTTTTTTTAACTATCTCTGGTAATACTGACATAAAACACATATATTGGCTGTTAAAAAGAGAAAAATTTCCTATTATTATAATACACATACATGATAGACCTGTTTGTGCCTTCTTTTTTTTCTTCTTTTCCCCCCCCCCCCCCCCCCCCCCCCCCCTCTTCTTTTTTTTCTTCCCCCCCCCCCCCCCCCTTTGTGGCCTTCTTTACCCCACCTAACAACAGTGCAGGCATTAATTGAATTTCTCTAGTAACAACTGGTAGGGAGAAAATGCTCTTAAAGTGGTTTTCTTAACACTTGGAGTACCTGAACAGCAGAGACCCGCAGCCATAAGACTGCAGAGTTGTGCTATTGATAGTGAATTGTGTCTAGAGGAGTAGGTAGTGGATGATTGTGTGATAGTGCTGCCGTGGCAGTGCTGCTGCGATAGTGCTGCTGTGATAGTGCTGCTGTGATAGTGCTGCTGTGATAGTGCTGCTGTGATAGTGCTGCTGTGATAGTGCTGCTGTGATAGTGCTGTTGTGATAGTGCTGTTGTGATAGTGCTGCTGTGATAGTGCTGCTGTGATAGTGCTGCTGTGATAGTGCTGCTGTGATAGTGCTGCTGTGATAGTGCTGCTGTGATAGTGCTGCTGTGGTAGTGCTGCTGTGGTAGTGCTGCTGTGATAGTGCTGCTGTGATAGTGCTGCTGTGGTAGTGCTGCTGTGGTAGTGCTGCTGTGGTAGTGCTGCTGTGATAGTGCTGTTGTATGTGTTTCAGAATTGAGAGGGTCCACACTGTGATCATTGACTGCTCGCCCATTGGCTTCATGGATGCAGTGGGGGTCAAGACGATGCAAGAAGTAAGGGTATTTGTATGTACGTGCTAGTGTGGAGGTAGTAATAGGTAATGATATTTATTATTTAACTAGCAAGTACCCCGCCATACAGTGGCGCTTGACGTATTGCAAAGTAAGAATGCAGTAGCACAAGTTATCTTACTCAGTTATCATTCTCTACCATTAGTTACAGTTACATAAGTTTCCCTCTCCTGCTCTCATTTTTCTGAACTATCTGAGCTTTTCTTCTACCCCACCTCTCCTATCTTCAGCTCTTCTTCTCGAGTCATGGAGCCCCTTTTTCCTTTGTCTATCTCTCCTGCTTCTGAATTTCTATCCTATTTGAGAAACTTTTGTCTTCTATTTCATACTTATGTATAGCCTTTCTTTTGAAAACTAATCCCCCGCCTTAACTCGCCGATTCCACCCGCTTTTTAGTTACAATTAATCGTTTGCCTTTTTGCCTTCTCTTTCCATCCATTTTAAACCTACACCCCTTGCCTTGCCGATTCCATTTGCTTTTCAGTTACGATTAATTGCCTTTTACCTTCTCTTTTGTACTTTCGCCTTCCTTTTTAAACCTATGCCGCCTTCCATTGTCTATTGGACCCGCTTTTTAGAAATAATCTGCACGTTCTACTGAATGTGACGACACTTACCTACCAACAAAGTGACGATGCTTTACCGAAGCGTACAAAGCTCAAGAATTATTCATGAATACACACACTGTCGGTCGTCGTCGGTCGTCGTTACTGACACACAAGGTATTAGTATATAGTTAATCGTTACTTACTTGTAGACTTACTGTTTGCTTAATATTATCAAAATATTTTAGAGGACTTTTGCATATTTCTTTCTTTTTATTTTTAGTGTAAAATTGTGAATAGTAGCAGAGTTTGATTAATAAAGGGAAGGGAGGATGGGTGGGGGATGCCATTTGAAGGGTTTGAGGTAGTGCTAGAAGAGAAGCTTGAAAGTACGTTTGCACGCCTAAAAGTTAGCTAGGAAGACACACTGTCCATTGATTAACATAATTCAGACAGAGTAATAATTTAAGATTCGCATTGGTAACCACTCCTATGTTTTGATTTCATGGACATGTATCTCAATTCATTTTACCCTGAGGCAAGCTAAATATAAGTACATGTGTGTCTGTACACTTAAATTCTGAGTTTGGTAAAGAAAAGGAGAACAGCTGAAGTCCCAAGCGAATCAGATACTAACATCACAATAAAAATGGGAAGCTAGGAATTTTTGGATGTCATAGCTCAGAGGCTAAAGTTCTGGTAGAACTCGCACTATGGGTCCTGAGTTGCATCCTCTGACGACAACTTTGAATTCACATACTGTTTTTATTTTTATTTATTTATTTTTTTTTTTACAGTAAAATTTTTGTAGCATTTAATTTGCAGTGGCTGTATGAATAATTTATCTTCTTGCAGATAGTGGTGGACTTTGACAAGCTGGGAGTGCAAGTTTTGTTCGTGTGCATGACAAGTAAGTACACATTACACAAAGTTAATATTAGGTAAAGGGTCAATAGTTTTAAACTCAGTCAAGTAGGGCTGTGGGATTATTACTATAATTGGGTATTGGCAATTATCAATTTTCATAAAGTAAAGAATCATGATTAATCGATTAATCGGCTGATTATGATATGTAATGGTAATTAAAAATCAAGGTAAGTTTTCAGCTAAAAAACACAGCATGTCAACATTGTCCGGGGTCCAAACAAGCTCTTTTATAATTAATTATTAGCCCCGCTGTGGAGAATAGCCTTTCAGAAGGCGTACTTGTTGCAGTAATGCACAAAAAACACTGCATGCACGTGAGCCCTAGGATCCCTGAGCCCAGAGCAAACAACACCCAGGTAGGTGGGCCTAGCTAAAAGGACAGCTAGAGAGCCTAGCAGCAGCTGGAGGGGGCAGCTGGCCCCACTTCAATTTGTCCATTTACTCGATTAATCGGAAATAATCGAATAATCGGATAATCACGCAGCCCTACAGTCAAGTCTAAATGTGACCGTCTACAGGAAAATCGGGCACAACGCGGCCCTGACGAAAAAAATTTTTTTTGCACTTACAGACTCCTCGGCAAGCAGATATTAAGCTCTCCAAGTTTTATCGCCGTAGCTTTAGCCATTCCCGCTATATACCGCCTAACCGTTCCCTTCGTTAGGCTCATTTAATACAATTTTAAGAACTAAATCGATCTTTTTGCGACGTCTACGCATGCCGCGTTGTGCCCGATTTTCCCGTAGACGGTCACAAATGTGTACTTGGTATTTGATATTGCATGCAATAATTGGTGATAGCAATATCGATAGACGAAGTTGTTATGTTATCGGCGAGCGAGCTGAGACACTTACAGGGGTAACACAATCGAAAATCGGGGATGTTTGTTTATTTAGATATATGTATGGACGTATGTATGTCATTTTGTACTTTGACCCTCGCATTTTTGTGTTAGTTATGTGGTCGACCCCGTCCGAAATGGCACTAATCAGAATCCTCTGGTTTATCGATCAGTACCCGTATCACCCTAGAAATGGAATTGTTTACCGTTTTGAATTCTTTTGCGGGTGCAGTTAAAACTTGAAAACTTAAGGGACTTCCATTTCTATTCGAGTTAGTGGCGGTGGTAAGTCAATGCGCTCTTTG
>WLWI01002220.1_pt1 | contig 16777 bp, 18 predicted proteins | sample 6701501 | NCBI WGS metagenome assembly WLWI01 (sample SAMN12718690, study PRJNA515312) | sponge metagenome | isolation source: marine sponge | host: Mycale hentscheli | place: New Zealand: South Island, Marlborough, Capsize Point | collected 2014-11-01
CAATTCAATTTCTAGGGTGATACGGGTACTGATCGATAAACCAGAGGATTCTGTTTAGTGCAATTTGGGACGGGGTCGAACAAATAACTAACACAAAAACGCGAGGGTCAAAGTACAAAATGACATATGTACGTCCAAACATACAAATAAACATCCCCGATTTTTTCATTTTTACCCCTGTAAGTGTCTCGCTCGCTACGCTCGCTCGCCAATAATAATAATAATAATAATAATAATAATAATAATAGTAATAGTAATAATAATAATAGTAACAACAACAACAACAACAAGTGTAGGCCTTTTAAATATTTGTAATCTTTTCTTTATCAATTGATTGTTACAAGTAGCAACAACAATGAATGTAGGTATCATAAAGTGATCTTTACATTATTTACTCCTAACCGCGCTACGCGCAAAGCAAAGGGTGGATCCAAAGTAACACCTTACCAAGTTTTCGGAACCCGGGCTTACCGATTAACGGTATTGCGCATGCCTGACACGGGTAATCCTATATAAACGATACTGTTAGGCGGGTAATAGGAAAAGTTAACTTATTTAACTTATTCCGTACTTGAACAATGGCTTCTAGTATTTTACAGATCTCTTATATGATACTGGTCGTTATTTCTAGGGTATCCTCTCAAGGCCCAAGTAAGTTCTACCATTTATTAAATTTCATGAAATACACTCTTAACCATTAATCTAGCTGCTGTTGCCGAATTTAACTCGACTGTAAGAAGAACGTTACTGAGAGCAGAACTTCAATCTGTTTTAATACATTGCCGGATGGAGTCCTTGCCATCCAATAACCAATGGACATCAGTTCAGTGGTCAAGGATAAGTGAAGAGGGAGAAAAGGTCTTACCATCTGACAGTGACTTCACAGGAGACTTGAATCAGACTCTATCTATCCAGTCCTTCTTTCCACTGGACCACACTGGAAACTACTCATGCAGAGTCACTACTAGAGATGGGAAATCCTACACTTCCAATGAGGTTTACCTCAGGTCGAGTGAGTTTGAAGGCATAGGATATAGCTAGGATAAACGACCAGTCAATGGTTAGAATGTTAGATATGGTAGGGGTGTCATTTAGAGTGTTAGATATGGTAGGGGTGTCATTTAGAGTGTTAGATATGGTAGGGGTGTCATTTAGAGTGTTAGATATGGTAGGGTGTCATCTAGAATGTTAGATATGGTAGGGGTGTCATCTAGAGTGTTAGATATGGTAGGGTGTCATCTAGAATGTTAGACATTTAACATTATTCACATGTAGGGTCTGCAAAAATATATGCCAAGAAAGACCCAGTTGAAGTGCTGAGGAATACGGTCGTTCAGCTAAACTGTGTTGTGCGTTCTCCTTCGGGAAGTTACAGGGTGCTCTGGCATAAAGAAAGAGTTAAAAAAAAAGAAATGGAAGGTTATGCACCATTGATCATAAATAATTTCACACAACAAGACCAAGGAGAGTATTCTTGCCAGATTATGGAAGGTATTACTGATTTCAAGGCATCGTTTCACGTCAATATTGTGGGTATGTTCCTATCATAAGTAATTATACATTCACTCAAAATAACATGCCTTGTTTTAGGGATGAATAGTTTCTAATAGTATTAATTGAGTAGCTAATATAGCAACACTAGTAAAGTAACAAAATACCACCAGGCACGTGGTTTGCTAATCTCTAAAAAAAATCGTGTTTCTCTGTTTTAAAAGTTTTAAGTGCATTTTAATACAAAGAGAAATTCCTTACTGGCTGTTGTTGTTGTTGTTGTTGTTGTTGTTGTTGTTAGATGAATTTGTTCTGGATTGTCCTGATTTATGCAATGTTGGCTGTTGTTATGGTTGTTGCTGGTGATTGTTGTTGCTGGTTCAACAATAATGTAGTCGTGTTTTGTGTTTTTAACTTCAATAGAACACAACAACAAAAATAAAAAACTGTCGGAAACAAAATGACCTTCTACCCTTTTTATTCTCTCCACTAATATATCAGAGAGTTCACATAGTTGTGGGCATGTCCCTGATTTGTATGTTTAAAACATTGAAGACTGTGTAGAGAAACTGAAGATGGCTACACTTGAAGTGATTAGAGCATCCATTGCATGGCTTCCCCTCAAGGATTTCCTGGTAGCTTACATAGGTCACTCAAGAGGTATTTACTGTGGCTGCCCTCAACTCTTTAAATAGAGTGTTCTGTTGAGGAGAAGCCATGTTTAGTGGTGTTGGTATGCTAGTGGTAGCCCTCAACAGATGACTTGGTCACAATTGGCTCACCTTACAGCTTCTCTTGCCCCTCATTAATCCATTATCTCTCCCTTTGCTCAGGCAACATAGTCACTGGCTACATCTGTTGCAGAACCACACTCATATGACCACCATTGGAATGCCAAGAATTTTTACCCAACAGATATTTTTATCTTACCTTGGCTTGTTTGTGTTGTCGTGTGCCATTTCTATTGTTGTTTTGCTTTGTTGCTTTTTTTTTTTAACTGTTAGAGTAAAAAAAAATTATAAATAAATTTATTTGTCAATATTTAAATGATAATATTCAAATCATTGAATTTATTGAACGTGTGATTATAGATCTTCCTACATTATCAAGTGTTCCAGCTCTGAACCCACTCAGTAAACATAGCAACCTGCAGCTCACGTGTGGCGCTAGCTCTAATGGTGATACCAAGTATACCTGGAAATTTAACGGAGAAGCAATCACTCCTTCAGACAGAATAGATGGCACAGAGTCTACTACCTTGGCGATACGCCGTCTGACCTTTGGCGATGAGGGTAGCTACACGTGTGAGGTGTCAAACATAGCTGGGACGGTGATTCAAACACATCGTGTGGAGGTGACAGGTGAGTTGGTACATGCCATTTTAAAGTCATTATTGAAAGGGTGGTTAGGAGGATGACATCGTAGGGTTCAGTCCCACTAGTCTGTTCCTTTCTCTCCTTCCAGACATAATAATGGGAGTGAAATTCCTATTGGTGTCCTCCATTAACTATTCAGCCACCTCCTCAGTGGGAGTTTACTTTCTCAGGCACCACCTTCCTTATGTGCATCTTGTGAATTGCTCTTGGCAGAACTGAGAACAAGCTCTATGAATGTGGGAGGGTTGGGTATAAAGACCAATTGGCATAGTGATGTATATACAATTACTGCGCATGCTTGAAGGATTAGTGCAAACAAAATGGCTTCTTCTCCATTGTGACTACGCTCATGCCATGTACAACTATACATACTTCGTTCACCCATTCATGAAGAAGGACAACACTCAACATCACAGCTTGCCTCTTACCAGAGCTAGTTAGTTGCTTTACTGTAGTGATAGGAAGGGAGAGTGTTGGTGCTGAGGAGGAAGGGATGCTTCTTCCAAGAAATCAAAAAAACGATTCCTCTCTTTTCCGGCTTTCATTGTACACAATCCTTTGTAGTCCGTTGAAGAAAAACATTGCAAGTAAATTATATGCAACAAAGACTTGAGTGTGTTCCAACTGTTGGTTTCCCACCTGTGTGACTCTGGGCTGCTTAATTGGTCCACAAGATTAATTTAACTGGTCTATGCGTCCATGAGGCTGGTTTAATTTGGTCCACATTTCCGTAGGGCCACACACTAGCCCCACATGTTCCCTGAGGCAAGTTGCTTCACATGAATGGGGTTAGTTAGTGTGTTGCACAGATGCCTCCAGACCCAGTGTGGGGGTCAGGGTTTTGCTAGACTTAGCAGTTTGCACAGACAGTGTGAACTATTACATTAAGATTAACTAGATTGGATCAATTAGAGTCAGCAGATGGCGTTAATCAACCTCACCCAATGCCAGAATTAACAACCACACAGACGCATCTTTCTCACGGCCAAGTTTTGACAGTAAGCTCATTATAATTGGAGATAACTATGTGAACTGAACTCATCCCAGCCTCAGGTCGCGTGGTTGAACTCATCCCAGCCTCAGGTCACGTGATATGGGCCAGCGAAACCAGCCCGCAGCTAGTTCATGAGCAACTCACCCAAAGATATGTCAATACCTGGGCAGCAAGCTAGTACACTAATATAAAAAGACACATTTATTTCTAAGAAATGTTTCCTTTGTTTGCTGTTGTGGCGTTGAAGGGATTCACTGTTACTACAATCGTCAGAAGTATTCTCAACTCTTACATTTCCTGATAACGCATCTGTCTTGTAAGCATGCAGAATCTTCCTGGTTTGTCTTCTGCGCTTTTCTCTAAGTTCCTCCTCATAACTGGACCATTCTGTGTTGCCATACATTGAAGCCTATACACCAAAGTCAAGGAATTAAGAGCACAATTGAAGTGATGAGCTATGGGCTAGCAGTTATTCTGATCTTCGGCAGTTACAAGATGTATAATCAGACATGCAACGGGCTCTCTTGATGCTGTGGAGATTGTCACAATACCTTGTAAATAATGACTGAATAATTCGTCAACTTACAATACTATTCAAATCAGCTGGCTGCAATTTGCTTCTGATTCCATCGTTAATTAGTAACGGGTGATTCATAAGATTAGCTTTAACTCAATAGAAGCTCTACCTCATTCAATCACTATAATTTCACACACATACACACACACTTGTGTCCAGGTGAGCCAGAGATTCGAAGTAAAGGAGGGTGGTTGGACGAGATAGTATTCAACACCACGACCCTAGATTGTCAGTATGTGGCACGCCCACCACCTGCCAACGGCGACGTTGAATGGAGCAAAGATGGACAGATGATAAGTCCTGATAGAGTACTAGCAAACCATGCCCTGCAGCTGAACAATATGACGGAGGACATGTCTGGCAATTACAGCTGCAACGTGACGACACCTGCTGGCACGGCGTCCATCACCTACTACCTCACAGTCATTGGTTAGTTTTAATTGTTTGTTGTTTTATTGTATATTTGCTGCTCATTTCGTTTGTTGATTCAATTTATTTTATTTTTAATTTGATTTTTTTTTAAATATATAATTCATTTTTCTATACATGCACTTGATAACTTTACATTCACTTATTTCATTAGATATTCAATAACTCCATTTATTCGTTCATGCATTCTTTCATTTATTCGTTACTCCATTATCATATCACTCATTCCATTGTTTGTTTGGCAGGCTTCCCTCTACCGCCCACAAACCTGCAATACAATGTATCATCCCGGTCTGCGTTACTCTCTTGGAATGGGCCACCAGTGGATTCAAGGAAGAGGTTGGATGGCTTCAAACTAGAGCTCTGGACAAATCAAAACAACCTAAAGCACCAGCAGATAGTAAGTGTATCAACAGATAGTGTATGACCTTACCTCGAGATGACATGAGCTTCCTTTTCTTAATAGTTTGACATTCCACCAAATGCCAGCAGCAAGATGTTGAACAATCTCCTCCCTGGAGAGACGTACAATGCCCATCTTCAGAGTTGCAACAGAGCAGGTACCAGTGCTGAGTTGACAACCACCTTCAGCCTTGCAGTCACCGGTATGTCACTACCAACTAATCCATGAGCTTTTTTAATTCAGTGCATTTTGTTTTAATTAACAGCACCCGAACTGGAGTTGAATGTTGAAGCCCTAGAAGGTGGGCGGTCCTTAGCAGTGCGGTGGGAGCTGGTGTATGACGGAGGTCCTGACGTTCAGTTGTTTACGTTTGATGTAAGTGTGGCAATTAAACTTGGTCAGAATACTCCCCACAATGGTGACCAGAAGTCTTGTAACGTCAGTTAGAAATGTGCACTCAGGGGGGGGGGGGGTGTGGAAGGGGGTAATACTTGTATGTACAGTTCTGAGACTTTATTTTATGTCAGAGACTGCATTTGTTAGCTTTGCCGAAGGACCAGGTTTGCTCAATTCACACAGTAAAAATTTTCAATTCAACCTTCTTTTTTTTTTAATGCCAACTGATCCCAGGTGAACAACCAGCAAGTGACAAAAAACATATGGCTGTGACAGCCCTTATGTAGTGTGTGTGTAAATTGCATGATCAATTAACATGATGAGTTTTAATTATGATCTATTAATACTGTTCTTAAATACCGTTGCTATATTGTTGTCAGGTGTAATAACTTGGCAAGTGTGCAATAACACTTGCCCGGTATTTAAACTAGTTAAAGCATGAGCGCTTAGTGCCTAGTACATTTATCGCACTCAGTCCTCGGGCCTACGGCCCTCGGGCTGTCGTGCAATAAATCGACTAGAAACTAAGCGCTCATGCTTTAACTATAACATAACCATATTTGGTGTTGCTAAGTTTAGCAGCTATTCTGGTCTGTTTGTTGCTGGACCTGAACAATACATTACAAGCAATGGTGTGGCTATATGCAGTACTACGCGTGTGGAGAGGAAATGATATATTTATCCTCTGTTTCCCAACACATTCAATAGGTGTACAAGGTTAGTGAGATATCGGAGATGGTGTATTCAGTATCACCGAGATTGGAAGCCGAGAAGCACATCATCGCCGGCCTCCAGCCCACCACAAAATACAAGGTGTGTGTTACCATTGGCAACAGCATCGAGGAAACCTCTCTCAAACGGTCTGTCACTACATCTAAAGGTATTGTGTGTGTGTGTGTGTGTGTGTGTGTGAATCAATATGTTGAAAACTGAGGCACACAGACTTTGGGTGTGTGCTTATTAACTGTGGCAAGTCCAAAAACCATTTCACTCTGCAACATGGAATGAGTTATTAAACTTGGAACAATGATATGTGTTTATTCTATGCCAAGTTTCTCATAATATTAAAATCCTTACAGTAATGCCAAAAATGTTTGTTATAATAAAAGATTCTATATTTCATAGCTCCACCCAGCCAACCCTCTCTGAGCATCACCATGGTGACTACTGACCGTATACAGCTCTCCTTTTCCGTCTTGGAAGGCTCTGCTACCGTCTCCCACTTCCTGCTCAACACCACGGTGAATGAGGCCCTTGATAAGTTTCAAAAAAACATCTCCAGGGATGACCAAGAGCAGGTGTCGGCCACGAGCGAGGGAGGAATGCTTCATGTGAAATTGCTGGTACTGGACTTGCAGCCATTCACCAAATACAGCTTTGAAGTAGCTGCAGTTTCAGACATTGGAGCTGGAGAATACAGCTTACCAACAGACTCAGCACAGCTCAGTAAGTGACGGTAAAGGACAGAGCAATATGTCTGCCAAAGAACAGGATATGTTTCCTAGAGTGACAGTGTATTTATTTATAACTTAAGTTAACTTTCTCTTTCTTATTTTTTTTTGTTTGTTGAAAATGAATTATATTGACTTTCTTTCCTCTTTCCTGTCTCTGTTATATTATATTGGTGACAATTGGTGATCTGTTTCCATGGAAATCCTGTGTCCTGTTTATTTGAACATCAGAGGATGGTAAGTGTGAACACATCAAGTGATGACATCAAGTTCAAATGTTAATCTTCCTTTGCAGGACGGATCATTTACTTCATAATAGTGGGCGTGATTGGAGGCGTGGTCCTGGTCGTGGGAATTGTAGTCACTACCATTGGAGTCATGGTGCAGAGATCTAAAGCAGCACAAAAAAGAAAGCGAACATTTTGTAAGTTTTTTTTCCCGCTCTAATTAATAATTTTTTATGATCAGCTATATTTTTTAATACTCCAGCTATAAGTGCAGGAAATGGTAACCCAAAGATGTCATTTACGTAAGTTACAAACAACGCTGCTTTAATTAGTGATTAGTGATGTGTTATATAAAATACCTTTTAATTAGTGATGTGTTATATAAAATACCTTTTAATTAGTGATGTGTTATATAAAATACCTTTTAATTAGTGATGTGTTATATAAAATACCTTTTAATTAGTGATGTGTTATATAAAATACCTTTTTTTCCCCTTTCAGGTCACAAGGCTCCCCCTGTGGGAAAGGAAATCGCGGGGGCACCCCATCTTCCCGGGGGCTACAAAGCCCCACCAGCTGCGACGTACCATCAGTAATGATCATGGATGTGAATCACATGACACCCGCCAGCCATCACGACAAAACATCCTCTTGCGAGAAGCTCTTCAGAACACGAGCGGACAGCCTTGCCAGCGACTCTTACTGCTGTAGTGTGGGCACGACTGACCATCGGCTGTCCGTGTGCCAATCTGAACCGGGGATAGCGCACCACAGGCGATCCCCCATCTCAGATTTCCCCCACTCCCAGTTGCACGGCAGCACGGGGAAAATGGTGATCTGTGCCCTCAACCCAACTCACTTTAGACACCAACTGCCACTGGCGGAGCCAAACTCGTACGAACACAACGGGTACGATCATCTCTCTCCCAGTGAAGAGACTCGGCACGACTCGTTCGGCCAATCTCACAGCAGCAGCAAGCACATTCCCTTGCTACACCAGAACTCAGTGGACCAACACACCACGCAGCTCCTCACATTGCCTCCGGGCGTCAGTGCCATATCCAGCAGTGCTCCCATGGTGAGAATCGTGGCTTGGGCATTCACAATCACTAGACAAGCATGTGATCAGATTACAATAAGTGGGAGTAAGAGATTGGGCACTGGGGAATAAGTGGAACAACTGCCTCGTCCAATAAGGATCTTATCAGTCTGAGATTGGATTAATTAGCCACTCAATCAAGATTTGGAAGGCTGATCTTCCGAGGGGTGTCAAGCGAGAGCTACTCATGTCTATCTGTCTGGCATGCAAGTGCTGTAGTCCATTGATAAGACCACCCATGTGTTTTGGGGTGTGTCAGAAACACTTCCTGTTAGAGCATCTTATCAGCAAACCACATTCACATAGCATCTTCACTAATATTACTTAAAATTGCATTGTTTTGCACCGTATTTAGTCTTGCGTGTCTGCACGTTCACAAGCTCTAGTTGTAATGTTTTTTGTTTGCTTGTGTTGCCTGCAGATCAACATCAGAGTTTCTCGTGAGAGCATGTTGGAGTATCCACATTCAGAATGCATGACAGACGTCTGATCATCACTGCACTTCCATCTCAACCAACTCTAGAACACTTCTCCCCCAAACAGCCAAAATTTTATATAGCATAACACGCTGTAGCGTCATCATTTTCAAAATCTTAATGAATAGCTACTAAATTTAAAACTTAAATATTATTAAAAATGGGGAGGGGAGGGGGTGGAGGTTGGTATGTGATTAGTTTAGTGTGCAGTTCGTTGTGGTGTAGTGACCTTACTATTTTGCCTGCAACATACACTTGCAGCTGTGCTGAGGCCATATGGGATCTGTTTATCCACATCCTGCGTTATGACATTATTCTACTTAATTATATCAGTCCTTGCTGCTTCGGTAACCGAATGAGACAGATTGCAATTGGTGGTTCTCATCTGTAGAATAAATACGAATTTTTCCTGTTTGGCTTCCAACGATATGAGAGCGAGATGTCTTACTAGCCGAATAATCGGCCATTGTTAGACCAGAGGGAGTTAAGTCATTGTCCTTGTTAATTCTTTAAGCATGGCCCAGACACTGTAAGTCTGTCAGACAACCAGGGATACCATCCTCACCTGTTCACCTGTCTGGCTGCAGGAAGACTGCAGCAGTGCAGGCAAAATGTACACCACCTTGTAGCCAAGTAAAAATACACAGTTGTTCCCGGAATGAACGAGAAGTTGTCCACCAACAGCTCTGAGAAGCATTGCATCTAGTGTGCATGTACGTCAACACGTATTACTGAAATTCAGATACAATTATTGCGCGACTGCTAAGAGCTTCAAAGTTAAAATCAGATCAAATTACCTGGAAATTAACACGTTTGCAAACAAAACCCGGAAACTAATTCATAGCACACTTCCAGTAATTGATTAATAATAGATATTAGAGGAGGAGACTGGACGTATGTACACATGTTGTGGGTGTGGCATATTTCGTATTGACGCTGAACACCATACTTGTGTGACATAAAGTCTTACGTATTGCTACTTACGCGGAACCTTTGCAATTAAAATGCCTTCAAGGCCAAACGATTATAAGGTATTCTACAAGAAAAAAAGGTGACCTTTTCTTTTTACTCATTAGATAATTAATCTTGTTCCAATTATGCCACACTATATTTTGTATCTTAGAAGTATGGATACAAGAGGTTCAACTTTTTCTCCACAGCATGGCCTCAGGCTAAGAACAACAATGGCGGCAACGGTATAAGAATTGTAATATTCATGTAAAAGGCGAGTTAATGGACAAGTTTGTGTGAAATGTGACATTCTCACGCAAGTAATACGTAAATGTGCATACGTAGTCGTCTGCTGGTTACTGGCAGCTTCTGTCACTCTCTCAGAGCCAAAACAGTGACAACCACGACAGTTTACAGACACCGCACATTAACAACGCATCTTGATTGTTATGGCGACCTATGCTGACCTCAAATACTTCACCAACCAGAGCCACAATCATGAAATGAAGAGGCTTTGATTTAACACCATTGTGACAGGTTTTGACACCATTTTGACAGGCTTTGACACCATTGTGACAGGTTTTGACACCATTTTGACAGGCTTTGACACCATTTTGATAGGTTGCCACACTTCATACAGTTCCATATTACCCGACCTTCCAGTGAGCAAATGGAAATGCTCTCTTCCAGTCATCCCTTACTTGCCTCATTCATTGGATACTGTTACTTTATCAATTCCCAGCAGGCACATCTGCAAGCGAACATTAATCAGTACGATAGTTTGTCTACAGGAACCCTCTTGGAAGTCACAGCTTATCAGATGGTTGGGGTTCTCTTAAGTTTTCTCAATGTTAGTCCCTTTAATCTTCTCTATGATCTAGCTATTGCAGATTACCAATACTCATCCGAGGCAATACTGTAACATTAGCCATCTGATCAGCAAAGGTCACAACATCAAAACATCTATTGTGCTACTTCATTACTTTTTTCCTATTTCTGTATTATCGTTTATATAGTGTTATTGACGAGGTTTTAGTGGCAACTTTGCCTAATAAACTTTTCTAAAAACAAGATTTATGATGACTTAGTGTGGTGGTGGTGGATATTTCAGGGTTACTTTGGCTGTGCTGTGCATCAAGTTTGTTAGATAGTAATTAATTAATCCAAGCAGCCCATCCACATTTGATGAAATCTTGGGAAACACGTTGAGTGGACAAATTAAACATCTAATGCGTAACTCTTTAGCTAGTTAAGTAAAAACAACAACGCAAAAACAACTCAACGTTGTAATAATATAAAATCAGTCATAAACACCGTCCCCCGTCTCAGCTTTCCCATCCTCTCCCCCCACCCCCTCTGTCGTTCATTTTTAGCAGGCCACTAATGAATGAGCGCCAGTGTGATCACTACGGCTGTTTGGTGACATAATAATTGTCATTCTACAAGTCCCACATTACGCCTGCCTGCATCACACTGAGCTCATCTTCATCAGGTGGGCGGATAAACAAGGTTCAACTTGAAACATGTGTTAAAAACAATACAGGCAGCCGCCAGCGTTGTGAATTATTCCCACCTCTGTACCGACACTCGAGGAAGCACAAGAAAGCAAGGGATGCAGTCTTTCCGTTGTTTGCGGTAATGGCCACTGTACTTCACACAATATCACTCTGGTTTACCTGAATCATTTATTTACTACGATGTGGAAGTAAAGTGTGCACAAATTACAAAAGATATTAATATTTTCTTCTGCCACAAACAACCACAAGGTTGACCACATATAAGGCTCATGGCGGTCAGGTCATGAATGGATGCCTTACAAGATCCTTCCCATTTGAAATAACTAGTGCTTCATTTCGAAGTTGTGGGCTTAAATTAAATGATGAATCCCTACTAGTTCAACAACAACAACCATTACTACATCATCATAACAGAAAGCTACCAACAGCACACTCCATTACAACACATGTTCAGAGCCTCATTCACACATATATACCACATTCTGACAGCAGAGAAAGCTCCATTTCACAGCAAATGGCAAAGGAATCGGTTTACACCAAAATACTTGACAGTCTTATTTTCACCATTCTCTCTTGCCATCAACTACTTCTGCTCGTCCAGGAGTTAATCAGAGGGTTCTAAAGCAATCATTTGTGCAGCGTAGTTATCTAAACACTAGCAACTCCCGCCACAACTCACAGGAGCTGTATGTGCATTGACATGCAGCTTTACTTTCACATTCTAAGACGCCAAAGGAAAGCCAGACCAAACATGGCATCAGAAGGTAAATTCCTATTCTCCATGGTTGCCACACCCATCTACAAATCTATATGAGCATGGGAATCGTGGAATGAGCACAATGAGATGTGATGGAGGGAACAGCTTCAGTATTATACAGAATTGTTATGTATTAATTGACTACAGCTCCAATTGAATAAAACAGTTGTGTTTTTTAGTTCAGCCCCACCCATAAATATACTAGTGGACAAGTGTAATGCACCCACAGACATATGCAGGTGCTTGTTGCTAACATCTGTTATCCCATGGCAACGCTCTTTTGACACCGTTCAAGTGACGTGAGAAAATGAGTCTATCTTCAATGCCAGAACACAATGCCATTATTTATATACGACCAACCAATTGTAGAAGTTTCCCAGACCACAGCATGCCCTGAGGCTTTCCAGCTGATAACCGCGCACCCACAAGGAAGAGTAGCTGAATTAGAAGCACAAGTGACAATGATGTGTTGCTCCTGGAAACAATGAAGGACAGACCACACTAGTGGTGTCGTGTTTGCACATCTCTCTTTATCCAGTGGCTGAAAGGAATAGCACACGGTCAGGTCAGGTCAGGTAAGGTCGTAATACTATTAATATATATATATATATATAATATATGCCACATTTACCAAGTTTACAACTACACACACACACACACACACACACACACACACACTCCACCCCAAAAATATGCACTTTAAATTATTTGATTCTCAGTTTAAATATTCACCAGCCAATTAACAATGGCCTCAGGCAAACAAACAAAGACTCTCACTAAAAACATAAATCTCATTGGTGATGCACTTCTCCTATTATTAAATTGTTGTATTTAACACTAAAACTGGACACCATTCCTGAATGATTAGGAGCAAGAATAGGACCCCAACCAATCAGTGAGAGGAATCAGTTCATCCATCATTCTCTTTATTACCATCAAAACATGTTTATGTAATTATTGTACTTCCAACTTGATGGTGGTGAGAGAGAACAGGATAAGAACTACAGGTAACATCAGGAGAATAGAGCACGGATTCAACAATGGGATGTATTTTTGCTGCAACAAATACTCAATTTGTAGTTAGAAGGTTTGTTGTGCCATGAAGCACACTGGGCTGTGACCTTGGTGACCTCTACCTTTAGTTTATGTACAGATCACTTGTCTAAAACCACTAGTTTAGATTCACACACATGCACACACATACATACATACACTGCATTACTTTCAATTTCGACCAGAAGCACACTGTTTATCTCTGCATGCTTGTTTAGTTAATGCCAGAGCGGAATGTCTACCTAATAAATTAATTACACTCTGGAATTTTAAAAATATATATTGTTTATCATAGCAGCACTACTTCTAGTAAAACTCCATGCTGCTAGTGAAGTGGGTTCAAAGGTGCACACTCTATTATTTCTATGACTTCATCAAAGAAAAAATTAATCTTTTAAATTTGAAGCTGACACTACCAAGGCATGTCTTTCAGTCTTTGAGCACTTCTCTGTCCATCCATCACAAACAGATCATGTTCCCATAACAACTAGAATTACATTTCACTAGAGTGAAGTTAACTAAATAGTTGCCATAGCGATGATGGACAGCCAGTTGCACACAACTATTAATTAATCTCGCACTCAAACATTTGTGTACTCATGTGTGTGTGTGCACATGTCCACATGTGTTATGTATGTGTGTGCGTGGACACACATGTTCCAACATGTGCAAAGTACATATGCTGGTACGTGTCGAAGAAAGCTGCCAGTGAACATATCATCAACTACTACATGTGATGATGTCATCAGTTACTATCGGACGTTGTGACAAACGTTTCACATCCTTCCTATCCACCCACTCACACAAACACACAAACATACAGCCACTCTATATCCTGACTCCCAACCACAAGTCATTTCTATCTGGAGATTCTCGAGTCATTTCCACGGTTTTTTTCTCACCTCTAATTCATTCCCAGCAATTCTTTCCACCTATCACCAACCACTGGCTGCATCTCTTATACTATCACCACTGGCTGCATCTCTTATCAACTATCACCAACCACTGGCTGCATCTCTTATCAACTATCACCAACCACTGGCTGCATCTCTTATACTATCACCAACCACTGGCTGCATCTCTTATAGAGTTATCTAAATTAAACTAAAGAAGTGTAGACTTGGTTCACTGTTGCTATGCAGTATGTTGCAGGAATTACAAACGTTTACTTTAGTGCTTTGCTTTAGTGGGGTTGCTAAGTGGGATGAGAGTTTAATCATCCATCCCTGGTGACTTTCTACCTAGTCTGGCTTCTGTAGCAACCACACCATCTGGTAAGTTACCACGCTGTGGTCAGAAGTTACTAGGTGTGGCCACTACTTCAGGATAGAGCAAGAAAAAGCAGGAAATTTCAAATTTTCAGTGAGGTCGTGCAGGGCAAACCCCACAAGACCCACCAAAGCCCACAACTGACCTCAACTACAAACTACAAGACTCTTGGACTATCCTACTCCATCAATTAGTTTATATATTGCATTTACATGTTAAATGTGTTGAATGGAACTTTTATAGGGGGGGAGGGCTTTTGTGATAAATGAGTTGAAGTGAAAAGGCAATGGGGGATATTGGCATGGCTACTATTATGCCCCTGAGCAACAACATTTGATGTGGGGAAAAAAATATCTGTGGGCTTTCGTCTTCCATCTTTAAAGAAGTTTGTGAGTCATTTTATCTTAGTTTCCAAAATACATAACCTTTCAACCTAGAGGATCCTTCAAGTAAACAAGAAGAGAACTGGAACTCAATAGCAATAACTGATCATGACATGACAAGTCAAGGACACAAGATAAGCTGAACATCAAAATAACTAACGGGTCAAATTGTTCACAAGGTAACTAAGTGCACATTAATGAGGAGGGAAACAAACAAACAAACAAACAAACAAAACACAAGGAGTACTACTTTTAGTTAAAGTCACTGGAATTACTGAATATTGTTATTAACGGAGCTTTGTTCAAATTGTGCTGATTGTGCACCAATCGTCTCAAACTTCTCACCATACAAATAAGTGATGCCCCAGAAGCCTGTGATAAGTCACACCTTCAGACACTAGACAACAGAATAGCAGGAGAATGAATTAGCCAGTGGCCATATGTTGCAGTACGTACCACACCGTGTACCAGCACCTACTGACATCTTCTACTACCACTTGCAGGGCTTCATAACACCATTTGGGGTTGAAGTCCTACAGGGTTGACTGGCTGGTTGGCTGGGACACTAATTCCATGAAGTGGTTCATGCTCATTCCACCACATGACATGCTAGCTAATGTGTCGGGTCCTTCCATATTTTGGTCATGTATGCATCCTCCCTTTCTCCCGCATCAACTTTACTTTCATTCTTAACTGGAATAAATATTTGAAGTAACTTTTGAATTAAAAAGTCACTGATTGGTGAAGAAGTATTGGCATTGTCTAAATTCATGACATAACATTATTTTAGTGATTGTAATTCAACTTAATAAATTATTAAAGTAGTAGTAAAAATGGAGTTATATGATACCATACTTTATTTCATTGTCTTTTCTTCCCCAGCCCATGTCAGGACAATTGCTGAATGTGTTTGAGAAAGTGTTGTATGAGATATGATGTTACATGACCACATGTTTGGGAGGGAGGGAGGGAGGGGGGGGGGGGGGGGTTTAAAATTTCTTACATGTAAATATCCTAAGATATTAACACTCTCTGGCTTACCCTCTCTCTCTCTCTCACACACACACACGCACGCACACATACATCGGCCAACAACTACAATACATTAGTTCAAAATGCCCGACATGTGACCACACCTACTTATCAAAATGAGTGGTATAAATACTTCCTCACCAGCTGGTATTTACCATAATTAAATTAGGTATTTGATTAGCACAGTTAGAAGCATCGAGCGAGGGGAAGTTAACTAAAATTGTCATTTAGTGGGTGGAGTTAAGGTCATAGGTCACATATGTACTAGACAAATGCATAGGTGAATTTTACATCTTCATGTTGTGAACGAATGCAAGTTAAGATTGTAAGATTGATGGATGTGGTCGGCTCAGTCAGAACTTAGCATAGTTGACACCATAGCAAGGCTGAACACTGGGGGGAGGGGGGGGTAAAAATTCTGGTTCAAATAGCTAAGAGCTGGCACGAAGTTCAGTTGGTCTAACTGACGTAATCAGGAACTAGATCATTCTGCTACTGCTGCTGATTCTGGTATAAGTAGCAAAGCTTAGCAAGGTAAGTGCCCATTTCTTGAAACATATGAGCTGCCTGAATCAAGTAGTTTGCTCACACCACGGTACAATAAGCAGTACCCATGGTTACATAATAATTAATATTTTGCTATTCTTGTGCAAAATTTGTTCAGGCGCCATTGAGACGCACGTGCTAATAAAATATTGCCTGACTACTCTGCACGCTAGCATGAACATGTGCTTGTGCTGCTCATATGGTATTCATGAATGCATCTTGGATGAGTAACACACAGTCCATCAACTATGGGCAAGATGAGTGTATTATAGCACCCCATGAGTAACACACACAGTCCATCAACTATGGGCAAGATGAGTGTATTATAGCACCCCATGAGTAACACACAC
>WLWI01002221.1_pt1 | contig 16777 bp, 15 predicted proteins | sample 6701501 | NCBI WGS metagenome assembly WLWI01 (sample SAMN12718690, study PRJNA515312) | sponge metagenome | isolation source: marine sponge | host: Mycale hentscheli | place: New Zealand: South Island, Marlborough, Capsize Point | collected 2014-11-01
ATAAGCCGTGCGCAACAGTATTTACTTGAAAATACATTGTCCACTAGACTACCGCTAAGGTAAGTCTGTGTAGGTGCATGTCCAGTTGTGTCAAAACATTGTGTGTTACAACCACTACTTAGCTAAATAATATCACAAAGAAAACGTTTAAATAACGTGTATTGTTTTGTTATTGTTTTTTTCCTTCAATTCAAGCAGTTGCAGAGAGTTGTTACTATGGCACTGAAATCCCTTTACCGTGTATGCGAAATTTAAAAACAGGACCTTATTTTCAGTAGCTTCAGTGTTAGCTAAATCATTCATATAAAAAATAGTGTAGTCTTTTGGCTCGCTCGCCATTTGTGCTCAAGCACATCACAAGTATCTGAAATCTCAATTGAACACCACTGATAGTCAGCTTCGCTCGCTCGCCAACTAGTGGTGTGCTTGAGCACAAATGGCGAGCGAGCCTGATATTTAGGTAACATAAAACTACAGTATTGTTACTATGTTTTAGCTTAGTTCATACAAACACTAAAACTAGTGATGCGCACTAATAGCACAAAATTGCGAAGAGAGCGATGCATGTTCCCTGTAATTGCAGCTATGCTTGGTGTGGCTAGGAACATTTAATGGCTTTTCAAAAAGAAAGATTCTTTACTTCGCCACCTGTTTCTGTTTCGTTTTAGCTCTCCTCCTTGGCTTGTCTTTTTCATTTCTTATCTCTCTCCTTACTAATTTTTCTTCTGGAGTTTTTAACGCCCTCAAAGCTCGTGGAGCGTTTCTAACGTTTGGTCTCTCTTTGGCAGAATTTGTTTCACTGGGAATCGCTACTTCGTACGGTAAACAAAACAAAATGTTGCTAAGAAGGTTACCCGGCCGCGCAAGCGCGTGGGAGAAAATGTGCACACGTACACCCATGCAAGAACAAAAACAATTCCTAGACCTAACACAAAAAAAACAACAAAAAAATATATATATATATCGCGGACTCATTAATAAGTCAGCTCCGCTCGCTTCGCTGAATAACGTTTTATTTCAGCAAACAAATACAAAATTACTCTTTAATGGTAACTTATGTAGTATCAAACATCTGCCATTCTGATACCAGTAACTCTTGGAAAAGCTCTCAGCTACGATAAAAAATAAAAAAAACCAGTGTTATTATTTGTAATTTTAGCCAACAAATATGGAATTACTACTTACCTCAATTTCCTGAGTATTGATAACTTCTGTAATATCAAATTTAAGTTACTTTGACTATGTGAATTACCTCACATTCTTGACAACAAGCTCTCAGCTACTAAAACAAATGACAATCAATGTTAGCACACAAATACAAAATTACTTCGTACCTCATTTTCTTGAGCAGTAGTAACTTACTTAGTATCAAATATAAGCCATTCTGACTATTTGAATTTATCAGTCACCTTTGACAACAAGCTCTTAGCTACAAAAAAGAAAGGCTAGAGTTATTTTTGGATATACAGCTAACAAATATGGAATTAGGTACTTACCTCAGCTTCACTGGAGTAGTAGTAGATTTCTTAGCATTAACATTACGGCATTCTGACTTCCAATGGCTCTTGACAACCAACAATCGGTACTCCACAAAACGGCGAACTTTTTGTTTCTAGAAAAGCAAGCGTTTTCGCCTGAATTTTCTCACACTTTGGCGCTTAAGTATAAAGTAAGGCTTGCTTAATGCTGTAGTTTCAGAATAAGGAGAAAAAAAGTTCCCCGCACGCGCGTTTAAGGGGCATACGTACCATCCATAATATAACATATACCCGATTTTGCATTATCCACCACTAATACTGTCTCGCTCGCTCCGCTGGCTCCCAATAAACAAACATCCCCGATTTTCAATTGTGTTACCCCTGTAAGTGTCTCACTCGCTACGCTCGCTCGCCAATTATTATTATTGATGTTGAAAAGAAAAAAAACTGCCAAGCGCTAGGGACACAGATTGGGAGAGACCTTCAAGGTTAGGTTTTCCAAAGTTAGCAGAGTTCATTTATTTTTTTAGTAGAGGTGGCATATGAGAGTGGTGGATAATGCAAAATCGGGTATATGTTATATTATGGATGGTACGTATGCCCCTTAAACGCGCGTGCGGGGGACTTTTTTTCTCCTAAAAAACACGGCTTTTTAGGCTTGACCCCAATTTATTCTTATTATTATTTTACCCCAATGAGCATGTATTGATGTTATATCCTCTAGTTTCTTCATTTAAAATATTTTTTAGTAATGACTAACTATGTAGACCATATGAGGCTTTAAACTGGGGTGTTCAGGCAATGCCTCCTATTTAGCACCAAACTAGGCTCTCCACCCCATTTTTAACAGTGCTGTGCTATAATATAATAATCAGTTAAATTACTGCAGAAGCTACAGCAGATAGAATACACCAGTGGTTGTGGTTGCCCTTGACTGCACTACTTACTTGGTGAATCTTATTTTTAAAACATCTGATAGCTCTTTGCTTTGGGCATCCTTTCAAAGTCTTTTCTTCTAAATTTCTTGCAGCACTCTGCTCTAACCCAGTTGGGTAAATTATACCAGAGGAAGGTAGCTGTAAAAAACTGGGAAAATTAGTGAGCTTGGCCAGTTGCTATAACTATTAGGATAATAAACTTGTGCAATACAACTTGAAATAACAACCAAGAAATATCTAGAGTTATTTGCACTGTCAGGTACTTATAAATTAAAGTGTGAAGATATCTAGGGTGGAATAAATATTATATACAAGCATAACAAAATTGGTATGGTGAAAAATATCCTGGTTATCTTAACCAGACCTATATAGCTACTGTACAAGAAATGGTCCCCATTGAAGTCAGCTGAGCAAGCTAATGGTCTAGGCTAACAGAAAAGATATAGCTGTAGAATAATATTATAGTTTGATGTAGCCAGACTCTTTACCTAACCCTAGTATATCTCGTTTGTAGAGAGCACGGTCGCTCTAATTATGCGCTATAATTAGCGATAAGGGGGTGGGAAGGGGGGCTAGGTGTTATAAAAATAAGATTCATCAATTAAGTAGCGCAGTCTACGGCAACCATGCTACCATCTAGTGTAATCTATCTGATGTATATTATCTCCTCAGTTTCAACTGGTAATTGATGTAATTTAGAGCTTCTGCAGTGATTTAAATGATTATTATATTATAGCACAGTTAAGGCAATTAAATACTTCGACATTGATCTGCCCTGGTAGTAGCATCATATTTGAGTGTGAAACTTGGGACTCGGTGGTATCTATGTGGACAATAAGGACTGTCAATGAATTCAGCTATCAGTTCAATTTATATCCAGGATTTCATGCAGTTGGTTATTCTCGCGGAATGGATTTCTTTAATGCACAAGTAATACGTAGTAATTCTTCTTCCATAGTATCCCTATTGACAATTTTTAACGCTTCAAATCATAATGGGGTTTATGTCTCCTGTAACGAAGATAATATAACTTTGTCCTTAGGTGATATAGGTGAGTACTACTTTGCATTCAAACATAATATAAATAAATAAATTAGTCCTAGTTTGAGCTAAATTCCCAACATTGAATGTATTCTTAGTATCTATTCTTGCGGAACTATTACAACTGAAAAACCAATAATTTTGTTTACAATTATTTTCCCAACACTTTCAGTTTATGTGCGGACAGATCTAGGAGGATCCTGAAAAACCATAACTGAACTGAGCAATTAAGTTGTCAACTGTTTGGGGGACAGGAGAAGGAGGGCAGGAGGGACAACTGGCCTCCCATCCACTTTTTCACATTTCATAGTATAGTATGAATGTAGCCAGTGGCTTAGAAAAACTTCTTAATGTTTAACTCAAATTAAAAAGGGTTAAAAATGCATTTTTAGAATTCTCCACAAAATTTGGACAAAAGGAGTCCTACCCATCTGAAATTTCAACTTTAGTGTGGTGCTAAGCACTAAGTTTGGGCTTTCAATAAACTAGCAGTGAGAAATCACCTTGGCTACCTAGTTCACCATTAAGTGCATCAGTAGTTGGATCTGCTAATACTTGACAACCATTATGATGCTATGATAATTAAACTTAATGTAGTAAATATTTTAAATGGGTGTGGTTTCCCTTTACCTACCGTTTAGATGGCCGAAAACAAAGTTGGGCGACTAGTCTGTTGTGTAGCCACCTTTTACCTAATCGCTACTTGAAGAAAGGGTCCCAGGACAATCAACTTGAGATTTGATTAATTGACATTGTTTTATCGTCTACTAGACAGCCCTCGGTGAAATGAGAGCTAATCTTTCTCTAAGACTGTGTTTGGGTCAGCGCGTCCTGCAAACTATGAGCGCCATAAAATAATTAGATAACTACTACCACGTTACTCTAGAACAGTCGAGGTGATGATTGTCCACATATAGTTTTCTCCACGTGGCGGTTAGGTAAAGGGTATAGATACGTCAGAGTAAGGGGACTAGTTAGGGTTCTCTTTAAGTCTTCCTACCCGATTATCCGCTCCCAACTTAGCTGATAACCGCTTAAATTTTATCTGCTGCATTATTTTAATTGGAATATACGGCAACCGTTGCTCCTAAAGCGAAAGTAAGGCCGCGTAGGTTTACAATGGAAGCGAAGAGAAGGCAAAAGGAGAGCGATTAATTATAACTAAAAAGCGGGTGGAATCGAGGAGTGGGGGGTTAGTTTTCAAAAGATCTAGAGTAGAAAAAAAAGCATAAGTTTCTTAAGTAGGAAATAAATTCAGAAGCAGGAGAGATAGACAGGAAAAGGGGGTTCCCTGAGAAGAGCTGAAGATAGGAGAGGTGGGGTAGATAAAAAGTTCAGATAGTTCAGAAAAAAAGAGAGTATAGGAGAGGGAAACTTATGTAGCCTTAACCAATGGTAGAGAATGATAACTGAGCAAGGTAACTTGGGCTACTGCATTATTACTTTGCAATACCTCAAGCTCCAGTGTGTGGCAGGGGTACTTATATTGAATAAGGGTCATTTTTATTCCTTTGTGCTTTGTTGCTGTTGATAATAAAAGTTCAGTTATGCTGGGTTTTAAAATAAAATTGTGCTTTTACATAACTGTTAGTGTCAATTTTCGTCCTGGTACCAACAGATTAAGGGCCTTAAAAGGTTACTAAGAAAAGAAATCAGATAGATATCCTCAAATGTGAAAGAAAATGAAAATGACTAGGAGATAATAGAAGTTATACGGTACTTATTAAGTTTGACTATAGTTTTCACTGATTTTTTTTTGTAATTTTTTTAACAAACTTATAATATTCAGGACACATACTGTTATTGCTTAATCCTAAATATATTTCTAGGTCAATTAAGGAATCCATTTATAATAGTAACCAAACAATAGCATTATGAAAATACCTAGTGTGAAATAAAAATTTATTAATATAATATAATTATATATAATATTATATATATGTACTGATGAATGATACGAAATAGTGTTACAATAGATATCAACTCCAACCATCGTGTAAGTGAACTGGCGCCTAGCATACATAATTGACAGTTATTAGTATACAGACAAGTACAGATGTGCCAATTCAAATCATAGTTAGCTAATACATCATTTATTGCAGGAGACAACCATCTGCCATCTGTGATTGTGTTCTCACAATTGGGTACCACATACAGCTTTTCTGTCAGTTGGAATTCAATTATACCGGGGGAAATTATAAATTATTTTAATATTACTGTGAATCCTAAAACAGAAAATGGACTAAATTATATATTTACTAATGATGCTTCAGTGACTTTAATTTTAAACAATGAAACTGAATACTTTCTCTCAATATCAGTGACATATTGTACTGGAATGATACTTACAAGGACCTATCACGTTGGTAAGAACATGGTTAGACTTGCTCAAACTCATTTATAGTTCCAATTATTAAAATATTTTATTGTAGGACGATGTTCTTTTTTTATTGCTAAATATGCCCATACACAATACTACTATGGACTACAAGGTTATCAATATAGTATTATCAAATGCTTTGATGATGAAGAAATGTCTATTCAATGCGGGCAAAATGGGACATGGATGAATGACACTAAGGATAACCTTTGTAATAAAATGGGTGATTCTTGTGGACATACAGGTATTAAAAAAAATTACTGTTACATTAATTAATATTTTTCCATACTTAATACTAGTGGACACTACATCAAATGATGTCAATTTCACCGAAAACTATGTCAGTGTAAGTTACAACAATACAATGTTATAAATCTTAACAAACTTTTAAATATTTGTATATAATCTGAATAATAATACTTGAAAAACATAGAATAAAATAACTATTACTACTGTATTATTAATAATCAAGATGTCCCATTGTGATAAATTTGACAGAGACCTAATCTGCATTGAGTATCAAGTATACATTATTAAAATATTATAGTTTACACCCAAATACAAGGGGTTAATTGAATATATTATGAACTTAGCATAATATCTTAAAACTTTAATAATTATAATACTAAGAAAAACAATATTTATCTTTGAATAAAATTCAGTACAACATTATAAATATTCAGCTATCACTACAAATATAATACGTGTTTCTTTCTATTGGTTCAAACATGTAGCCATTTTGCTGTCTATAAATCAGAATTGATGAAGATAAAGAATGTGTCATAATTATTATAAAGATATTCAAGAAGATTAGCAATAACAAAGGGATTATTTTTTTTGTTTGCTAATTATAATTTTTCCTTGTGTTGTCAGTCAAAGGAGATGCTCAATACATTTAGCAGTGTTAAGCTGTGTAAGTAATTCTTATGAGTTGTCGAGTATTAGATGTATTGTCTCACTTTCATAGCTTTTTTAAAACAATACCAAATTAACAACATTTGGTCGCCACCAGGAATCGATACCAATACTGCTAGCTTTATGCACAAGCGCTCTTCCACTGTGCTGCTACCACCAGCCAGCAAACAAGCAATTCAATTCTATATTAATACCTTTAGGGGGTACAGCTATGCTACGGTCTTACTCTCAACAGACAAACAGAAACACTCTATTTTAAAGATTATTTTATTGGAATGTTTTTTTTTACTCCACTTATTGATCACTTCACAATTTTGACCAAATATTTTTAATTCTGTATTGTTAAAAAGAAGTCTGCAAAAGAGAAAGAGAGTACATGTAATGAGTAAAGAAGGCTGAGAAAGAAATTGTGAAAAGGTAGAGTAATTTGTGATCAAATAATACCCTGATTATTGATCATTAGTCTTGATGTGGAAGAGTGGCTAAAATGTATTGTGGTCTAAAAATAGTATGTATTTTGAAGCGATGTTGTAGTCATCACATCACCAAAATGGTGAGCTACTTCAATTAAGCCGTTAAATGTCTTTAACTGAGAAAACTTGAATGGATTGCTAATATTAAGTATTAGGTTATAGTTTTAATCAAGTGCTAGTTCATTATTACATTTGTGCCTACACTGAACAGTTTGGCTGAGTGTTGTGGTGTCCAGAGAAGATTTTTTGGGGACAATCTTGTTATATAAGTGACAATAGAGGGCTTTTAGCTGAGATCCATTTTATGCATGGAAAAGCGGTAGAAATAAACTAAGCACAATTCTTTGCTGGCCTATCAATGTGTTGTGAATAACAGCTATAATACCACTTTTTATTCTGAATGCATGTTTATGATTACAATATTTAGCAGGTATGTAGTTGATATGACACCTTAATGCCCTACCAGAGAACATGACAATACGATAGTACCAACTAACAACACCTGCTTGTAACATGAGAAAGACCTCTTTTCTGCTCAGGCACTAGTGGTTTTGACCAACTGTTCTAGGTTTCGTGTGGATGGCTTAGCTCTTGGTGTCAATATCTCAGCAAAATATATTGGCATTGGACTGGTCTCCTCATTCTTTTGTGATTAAAAATTCCCTCATGTCTCAATCCAAATATTTAAGCTATTGAGAATGAGAGTGAATTACTACTACAAGTAGCTAGTGAATATGTGATCCATACTTTCTTCAATAATTATTTCATCAACCACGGGAATACTCATATAGGCATGATCGAAGCCACTGTATTTAAACCCATTCCCCTATTCTAAGGTAGGGTTATACCTTTCATTATTTTAATGTTCAACTTGTGAAAATACTAAAACATTTGCCACACAATTACTTGAAGGTTTCAAGCAATACACACACACACACACACACACACACACACATATATTTATGTATACCTTAAACCACCTTTAAAAAACCTACCCAAATGTAAAACATAATCCATGTAAGATCTATCCAGCAAAATATGGTATTTATGTTAAGTTGTCTTGTATGAGGTGTTTAGTTGACCTTGTTTTATTCTTTGGCAACTCAGGTGTTATTGAATGAAAATGTTCCTCAAGAAAGTATATATGTTGTAGTGAGCATATTTGCTGCATGCTTTGTCACTACCGTACTATTAGCAGCAGTTGCTATTATAGCAATATTACTATTTTTCAAAAAGTTAAACAAGACTAGAAATACAACTATTTCTTCTAATCAGGATTGTCAGATGTATGAGGAAATAAATCCCATTAAAAAAACAGATGATTATCAATTGACTCAAAATTCAGCATATGAAAAAGTTTTTCAACTGCAGCAGAAAGGAACTGCTTAATATATTTATTTATGTGTGACTGGTTCAGTGTTCTGATTTTTTTTGTGATTCATGCCTATAATTGTTTATTGCTTTCATCACAATTATGTCAAACAATATTCATTATTACCTTATTACACTAACGGTCAAGATATGCAGGTGTATTTATATGCGACTGTCAATTTTTTCAATATAAAAACTCTAATTCCTTATCAATAACGTAACTTAAGGGCACTGCTAGCTTGTCCATAATTGTATTTGATTAGATAAAGAAACTAAGTACAAAGAAGAGTTTTTAGAAAAGTAATTAGATATAACAAAACTAACAAGTTAGTGAATCAATTTACTATCACTTTGGATACCTGTAATGATGGCTCATAAATGATTAGTGCACCATTTTGTGAGCACAAAATTATCAACCTAAACTGCCTAAACATAATTAACCCCAAAATTTGTCCATATCAAGTTGTAAGGCTATATCATTTTAGGTTGATGCAATGTAAATTGTTTTGCTGCCGCTAGGCAGTCATACGTACCTTGCAGAGTCAGGATGCCTATGCACTAAGCAGGCACTGTGAGCTGTACAAGCAAAGCTCCTGGAGCTGGGCTAGGATATCGCAGGAGAACAGGCCTTTCCTCACAGAAAGTGGTGTGTGCACCTAAAGTCCCACCTGGACCATTGATGTTTCACGAGAAAAGGTCTTAAATTTGCACTCCAGCAAATGCCAGGTACCTAATCACAGCTAGGTGGACTGGTGGGGTTGGTCACGTGGGAGGCAGATGGAAAAACTAGAAGTAAAAGTTGCCTGAGTTCGGCTTGAACTCTGGGACCTCTGGCCCTGATCCAAGGACACAACCACTACACTACACATACACACTGTGGGGGAATCGAATAAGTCGCTGCCACCAGAATTCAGATCCGCGCACGGGGCAGGAGGAAGGGTAGTAAACCTTCGCTGCGCAGTGGCCAAGACAGTGGATTAGGTCTTAAACTAATTACTGAGGTGGGAGGATAGAACTGAAACACAAATGGAAGTGCAGGTAGGTCTTATAGTTCAATGGACCCGCCTACGCACGCAATGATACAGGAAATAATATAACGATTGCACACGACACTAGCTACTCTATACCATGCACGCCACAATGCTAATAAACTAAATACTAATATTTAATGACACACACACAAAGGTTCAACACATAATTGACTTTATTCTTCTTCTGGCTTCTCTTCCTTTTCTTTCTCTTCTTGTCTTTCACTCCGCTTCTGCCTGGCCCCACACATACATACAAATATACATACATACATACATACATACACACTATATGCATTAATCAAACATATTTTTACCATCTCTCTCTATATAAATATATATATATATATATATATATATATATATATTCCACCCTAGATATCTTCTAATATTATATATTATATATCAACATTATTTTTCAAAAAGAAATTGGTGAATATTCTGTGCCTGAATCCCAGATCTCATTAATCAGAGAACCATAAGGACCGAATACTTTGAAAGAAATGATTGGTCTCGGCAGGAATAATGGCACTTAATCTAAAACACAACAAGTCTACAGCAAGAACACTTAATAATTTCATCCACTTTTCCTGGTTTTTACAGCTACTTTCCTCTGGTGTAGCCTACCCAACCAGGTTAGAGCACCTGCTAAATATTAGCTGGGGTGTGTGTAGCCTCTACAACCAACTTTACTCCTTTAAGTTACAAGTCCTAATACTAACTATACAGTGGTGAAGATATCTAGTGTAAAATAAACCACTTATTACATTCCAGCAGTGTGATATAGCAAGATATATCACTCTCAGGCTATATTTTCACTCACCTCTAGCCAGAGGTGAGTGAAAATATAGCCTGATAGTGAAATATCTTGCTATATCACACTGCTGGAATGTAATAAGTGGTTTATTTTGCTCATGACATATTTCGCCATATTACACTCTGACTCATTTAACGATTAGCTATTATGTGAATGTTGAATAAATTAATTTGGGGTGAACTTGTCGTACATTAGAAATCATAATATTTCCGTAACTCTTTATATCGGAAGTAAATATTCAGGTACATGCTATAAATCATGAATTTCTTATTGTAGAGGAAACAATGTACAGTGGACATATTTTTGTGAAAAAGTAATTTCAGGTGCCATGTGAGTGACTACTACTTTTATCTACACATGATCAAGTTCTAGAGAATGGTTAGTCTCCTCTACATTTACTAGCTGAATGTCACTACCTATGATATCAACAAAGAGTGGATTTATAATAGACTCAAATTACCCTTTCGGTCCTTATGGTCCTCTGATTAATGAGATCTGGGATTCAGGCACAGAATATCCACCAATTTCTTTTTGAAAAATAATGTTGATATATAATATATAATATTAGAATCAATTGAACTGAAACTAATTCAGCATTAATGTAAGTATGAGTTCACACTGAATTTGGTGTGAACTCAAACTGAATTTGGTGTGTACTTCACACCAAAACAATGAGGTGTGCACATCACAACATATTTTGGTGTGACTATTGGTACAAGTGCTTTACACTTTATTTGGTGTGAACTACACACCTTTTGGTTTACAGATAATAATATTATATTCATAATATTATAATAATTTAAATGACAAAAAAACAACTTTAATATAAACAACTTTGTCTATTGTACTAACAGGTGCATCTTCACTAGTCATAATAAAGTCAATAGGAAGTGTTGACTCGAATAGACTTTTGGCAAATGACACCAATAGTAGGCCTCTCTGGCCATTTTACAAGTGGCTTCAATCAATAGTATGTTAATGATTTTCTGTACATATAACTCCATATAGTAGATTGGTCAACTAGAAATTTAAATGTTAAGTCTTGACAGCTATATCACTCTGAATTATATTGGCTATATGGCATTTTTTATTGAACAGGTAGACTATAATCTTACCAATATACTTTTGTATTGAGTTTTGGAATAGCACTTTCTCTCCGGTTTTTGGAGTATACTGAGGGAATATTTTTAACCGCTTCCGCGCGAGCTTGCAAACCCCGCTTCCGTTCTAAAGTTATCCAAGTTTTTCGTGGGCCAACTCAACTTGGACGTACTAGCCTTGTCATCACGTGGTGGGTAATCCAGTGTAGTGCTTTATCATTTTATCATTTGATTTCAAAGTGTGTTGAGAAATCTTATTCCAAATTTTCTTCTCAATTTTTCATTTTCACTTTTTATTTCATTCTCCTTTTCTATACTTGAACACACTTCACTTAGTTCCTTAACCTTACCTTTCAAAGCTACATTTTCTTCCTGTAAATGTTGAACAAGAACTTCCAGGTCATTAATTTTAGCTACTAGTTCTTCAATGCCTGCTCCAGATAATTCCGTCATACTTGCCATGCCAGAGTAAGGTTCATAGAAGACTTCTTCATTTCCAACATTAGAAGTTTCAACAGACTCCAGCAGCTTCCTGCCTTGCTGAGTTTTCTAGCCCTCTTTTCTTACTCTCTGAGCTTCTTTTAAGTCGTTCCAAATCTTCTATTGCCTTTCTCTTTAGTGGGGTTGAAACATGAGCAAACAATGAGGGAACATAATCTGAACACAAAGTGTCATTGCTTTTGCCTCCAGATATGAGGTGGTCACTGCTTATCCAGGAATACTGCGTTGGTTCCCAATTATTCTGACCCACAGCAGTTATCCAGCACTGTCTCCGATCTTTTTTTCTCAGGGAACCGATATAACTTCAGAGCAGATCCTTTCTTGAACCGATTAGAGCATCCAACAGCTCAGCAACTCTTTCCCATTGCCACATACAACTTCTCCACTCAGCACTTTTGCCACTCAAAATGGCCATGTGTATCATTTGTGAACTAATTACATAAATTCCTGCATAACCTCTATATTGTGAAAATTTGGTATTTGTTAGATGCTGCCATAATGTGGTACATCTAAGAACAGCTTCTAAGGGAGAAGTATTTTCACCAAGATATAGGAAAATTAACTTCAATTATCTCAGAAACACAAGAAGGCAGTGTTACTACAAAAGAGAAAGTTCCATTGCAAGTAATTTTTTTTGTTAAAAAACAATTGTAGTCTAAAGGTTATTAGAAGTAGTTTAGACATTGTCTTACTAAAGTCTCTTGTTATTTATTAACACAACATGAAGATTATTTCATTAATGTATATGAAAGTCATTCTCTTGTAGTTATATTTATAATGTTATCATTGATATGTGGTACACAAAGGAATTGTCCATGAACAACGCCAAAGAACAAGCACAATTTATCAGAGGTCAGGGCACATCTGAGATTATATGATGTCAGCTAAAATTTTATTTATTCATGTACAAGGTATTGACACGTGTTCATACTTTCCTAATTCAAACTTGTCTAACTACTATTACCTCTAATTCTACGTGTGGTGTGGAGACATTATAATTAGCAGTGGATTTACAACCTATCAGAATTGTACATTCTAGGTTCAAATTAATTCACTCAGGAGTCACTCACTGAATTCACATTGGATATACTATCAGTGCCTGAATCAGCACCAACAAAAACAACTCCTAGAATCATACTGAATGAAACAATGTTAACCGAATATAGTGATTAATGTGGGGGGATTTCTTAGGAATTGTCCATAAATCCTGCCAGGTAAGGGGTTGGATGCCAGGTGTTGTCCCAGATCCAGGTAACGCTGCCACCAGAGTGAGTCTATTCTGGTAGCTGTAATCTAATATATCCTTTTCTCACTCCCAAGCCCAATTTTTCATTCTTAACTAGCCCTGAAGTCACTCAAGGAAGTTATATGAGGTAATAAATAAAGCTATAAAGCTATAAAGTACGTGACAGGTGAGAATAATACAAGCACCAAAGACTGACTGACTTGGGGGGGAGAGGGGGGGGCAGCCCTCAATATTTATAGGTCTGCCACCCACCAGTGAAACATATTACATAACTACTCATGCTCAGTCATAAACACATGTTCGACTAATGTCCTAAATGGACGGGTGTGAGTCAGTGTTATTAGAATCTTCAGTCACACCTGGAAAAAAAGCAATATCAATAATTTTCTTTTATAATCACCACAAACTAAAAAAAATTAGCTAATCATCAATGGTAATTCTACCTGAATTTAAAGTATCTTCTTCGTTTAGATTGACCAGATTACTGTACAATATGTAACTATCTATATAAATAACTGTCCTAATAATGTCTTAGTTTGCTTCATTCAGCCAATAGGATTATAATAATATAATATCTCTATTTATGGTGGCTGGAAAAAGATGAATCTATTATCCAATCTTTGATTAGGCTGGCTAGATTACGCACTAACTGTACATAGTTCGTGATATTATTATTATTAATAATATGAGTTCAACTTACCTCAGGAGCCATCAACATTTCTAACTTATCTTGGTCTATTTTCCCCAACACTAGTTTATGTTTATGCATACATTGATAGACATTTATTTTTTTGTGCCAAGCCTTTACTTCCTATTTCAAATTTGTGTTCCCATAGGGTTTCGTAATTTGGGAATTACCAAAATATATATATTTTTTATATGTTTACTGAATCATCTCTTAGATGACCTTAAATATTATTTCCTTTGAATTGTTTGATGGAATATTTTAAAGCAATTACATGTACTTTAACGAATATGATCTCTTTACAATTAGTCAAGGTAATTGCAGAAATTATTACGATAAAGATTGGAACCACTAATTGATATTCCCGGTCTGCAAGTAGCAAAAATGCTTGCGGACTATTGTTAGCACTTGATAATAACAAATTCACTGGTGAAGAGCAGCTAAAACGGCTTTCTGAAAAACTAGAAACTAGCTAAGTCTCGCGGGCCAGACCCTTTGCCTAATCTCTACGCGATCTTTACTCGCGTGGCGATTAGGTATAGGGTTTTAACCTGCGACACTACTAGAAACACTGCTGCCACATTTTTTGGTTTTCTAGTATTTGTATAAAAAATATAGCGAACTTTTTCACAGTGTCCTTTTTTTAATATTAGCTTCTGGCTTTTAATTGCATCGTTGTTTCGACCTATTTATGAATCTATCGGCATGGTCCGACTACTTGCTGAAGGAGAATTTTTTAAAGCCCTTGCACCCTTTTTCATATTCCACCAAATAGCCGTAGTTGCCCCTCCCTACTCTAGCACGGTAGTCTGCTGTGCTCATTGAGGGGTGGAGCTTTGCCGCCTCTCTGGCGACGTAAAAATTCTATACTCCAAAAGTGATGATACTTACCTAAATTTTAGCTAAAGCCTCTTGTTTGCTGTAGCTATCTTTTTCCTACCCATGACAAAGTTTGTCGCTGCACGTCTTAAATCTATGTTTTAACTTGAGGTTGACGTAGCTATGCAAGATCAAGGTGAAGTGCTATAATCCATCGGAATCTTATTTTAACATTTTATGTACTTATCTTGCAGGAGTTGATTGTCATGATGTTGCTGATGAGCATTGGATTAATGGCCACCCTACTCCTATTGCCAATCCCATGTCAGGATACCCCCAGGTATCATCAGTACAGGAAGTCCTGGGGCATCAATGCTATGGGGGGCGTGGTCGTGGAGGGTGAGGCAGAAAATGGCGTCACTGGAGTGGGTAAGATGATAATATAAAATATTTAGGTGTAGTGGTAGTTTTGGAAGCATAGGATGGAATGGTATGTATTGCTAGTTACATTTAGCTGTGTGGGCGATAAAATTTCTAGAATCGTATCACATGATCAATTGAAGTGTATGAAAGCACTGACAACTGTAATACAAAGGAGCCATTTTGTTTGCTTACAGAACTGATGGTCTGTTAATGAGTATTTTGATATTATTTGCATCCATGGGCAAGGTTTTATTTTATGTGGAGTGTGTGTGTGTCAGGGGGGGGGGGGGGGGGGGGGGGGGGGGGGGGGGGGGGGGGAGGGGGGGGGGGGGGGGGGGGGGGGAGGGAGTTAAGCACAAACCAATCTATATAAGGATGTGTGATATAATCGATATAATTTCTCTAGTGCAATCACAATACTGATTTAGTGTATCAATACATTGTGCATGCGCAGTTGCCTTTGAGCGTGTTTAGAGAAATGGTGGCTTCTGATTCCGAGATCGATTGTCTTATAGCTTCCTGGTGCAAAGAGCAAGTTAAGTGTCGTATTTGTGATGCTAGGGTTACATGTTGTAGTGAGACAACAAACCTTAGTTATCATTTGTGCATTACTCAAGGCAACTCTAGTCTCATCGTGAGTCAAGACATTTTCACACCTGTGAACTTGCGCTACTCTGCCTTGTTTGTAAAGTTATGTTACCTGTGAATATTGTTGATCATCGTGAATTCCGTTCCTTTGTTTCTACCTTGTGTCCTCGTTACATACCTAGCTCTTGAACTCACTTCCCATGCCATTTGCTTCCTCAGCAATATGAGATTGTAAAGCTGGTAGTGGTTCAGGCCGTGTCCAAATTGATTACTGCGCATTCACATCAGATCTGTAGACTGGATGTCACAACAAAGCCTATATTTTACCTACCGTACACTGTATTAATTCTATAAGTTTCTGAAGCTCACACAGCTGTAAACTTAGCTGAAGAACTGAAAGCTGTCAATAGTTGGAGCCTTAATGAAAAAATATACTGATTTTGTACAGGTAACTGTCAGAACATTAATTAACCATCAACTTGGACATACCCTTCAATTATCAGTACAAAATGCCTTCAATGACATAGCTGTGGTTTTGTGCACTTCAAGAAGTCCTCCAAAGCCGCATACTGTTTACGAGATAAACAATGATTACTGAGCTTATCTGACCATGAGTTAATCCAGCACTGTCATACAAGATGAGGAGCATCTGTATATGCCATATTAGAGAGGGTTTTTGGAGCAACAGGCTGCTGTGTGTGCTCTTTTAATGAGTGACTTGGACAGAAATAATCATGAGTAATGCCCCAATGATCAAGTCACAATCAAAAGAACTATAATTACTTGCTACCCGCAGTGGTGTTGCTTCTTGCTGGGAAGTTAACTGAGTGCTTGCTGGAAATTGAGTTTAACCCTTTCGTTCCCAATCCCGCTTAAAAGCGGGTGAAGACCGGTTGGCTTCTCCGAATTTTTAAAAATAGTTACTTTATAGCTAGAACCTTCAGATTGCATACACAGGTGCCCAATGCGTTGGA
>WLWI01002223.1_pt1 | contig 16774 bp, 9 predicted proteins | sample 6701501 | NCBI WGS metagenome assembly WLWI01 (sample SAMN12718690, study PRJNA515312) | sponge metagenome | isolation source: marine sponge | host: Mycale hentscheli | place: New Zealand: South Island, Marlborough, Capsize Point | collected 2014-11-01
CGTAGGCCCGAGGACTGAGTGCGATAAATGTACTAGGCACTAAGCGCTCATGCTTTAACTATTTTAAATACCGGGCAAGTGTTATTGCACACTTGCCAAGTTATTACACCTGACAACAATATAGCAATGGTATTTAATACTTTTTATTAGCTGAATTTGGTACATATGCTGTGCTAATATTAAATGTTCATAAAGTGTAATTTTGTGAATACTCTAGGTTCAAGATCTGCTTTTGGAAATGCAGCATTTAAAGGAATATGAGAAGTTACATGAAGAAACTGCTTTCAGATTCAGTATTGTAGTTTGTGAAAATAATGAATATAAACTACATTTTCTGACATTAGAAGCTGCATTTATTCAATTACATTCTTCATCTCCTAGTTTTAGAAGATACACGTTACCCTATATGATTGCAATATCAGTACCACCTGGATTCTTTCTGCATAATTATCATAAAAGGTGAGAAACTCATTCAATTGTTCCATCATGATTATTGTGTTTTGTTGAAGTGATCTATTTCAAGCTTAAGTCAATAATACAGTTCAGTAGCATTTTCATAAGTTTCAAGTCTTGGGATACCATTAATTGTGGAATTATATGATCCTGCAATTACTTGTACTGTACATATGTATGTGCATGATTTAAATTACTAAATCTCAGTAGACTAAAAATTTGACTTTTCATTATTTGAACAACTTTAGCCAGTTATTTCTGGTTACTAAACTTGACTTATACATTTACTTGTAAATGTACAATGATAATAATTGTAGTAAGGAAGAGAAATTATCAACATGGATCTAAAGTGGATGAATTAGTAGAGTCTTCCAACACTATTTTTCTACTAGCATCTTTCTATTAGATAATTGCTTGGCTTCAGTAAATTTTATAAAATATTTGTTTGAACTTGCAAAATCTAGGGAAGTAATTAAATAGTGTAATTATGATACTTATTTAAGAAAATTTTATATGACCTAATGCTAGTATCTCATTCTTAGAATTTTGTGTTAGAGAAAATGTGCGTTATGAAGCTGCATATTATATAGTGTTTATTGGAGCTATATTTGTGTTTTATAATTAGAATACCGGGTGATTTCTGGAGCCAGTGCTCTTTGCTTTCTGAACACATTGGTAGAAATTTAACTATAAATTCTCCTGAGGTGGTAAGAATGCTATTGTTGTGGTTGTGTGGAAAACCTATATGGTATATAATATATATATATATATATATATAGTAATAGTTTCTAGTGATGTGCTTGAGCACAAATGGCGAGCGAGCCTAAAACTGCACTATTGTTAAACGGTTAATTTTAACTTCAACACTCAAGCTACTAAAAAAAAGTCAAGTTTATATTACGTGTATACGGTAAAGGGGATTCAATGCCATAGTAACCACTCCCTGCAACAGTTAGAATTGAAAAAAAAAGCAACAAAAACAAGTAGCATTATTTACACGTTTTCTTTGTGATACTCTGTCCAATTTAAATAACGCTGGGAAGCCCAAGTTACATGATCGAAATAGCACGAGGCGAAGCTGAGTGCTATACTTCAACTGCTTTAATTGTGCTATTACTCGCTATAATAATGCGGCGTATAAATTGCCCATTCGAAAATATATATACTTAACAAAATTCAAACAAACTACAGCTGTCATTTCTAAGGAATTACTGCACAGGTTTGAACGTAATCCTATATTTATTTAAGACATGCTTACTGCTGTAGTAGCTGAAACAATGTTTACTTTGTACTATTCTTTTGTTAACCCATTCACCGGCACAAGCGCCTATAGGCGCTCAAGGATGACGTAATGCGGGAAAAATTCTTTTTCCCCTAAACGATAAAATGCTAAAGCTTAGCTGCAGCGTCCAGAGCATAGCTAATGTGTTGTTCTATTGCATGTATTTTAAGAATAGAAATAGCTACTACGTAACTACGGTAGTTAGGCTAAAAATAAACTTGACGTTAGTTCGAAAAATGGCGTTAAATTTGTTTGCAACTGAGGCGGTGAATCTTATCTGCGACGATGCGTTCCAGTGCAATATTAGCAATTGTTTGTGCATGATTAGACATTTTTTACTGTTATAATAGACAGTTATCTCAGCCTGCAATGCTGTTACTCACTGATGACACCAGAGGAGGCGTGACTGATACAGGAGCTATATAGCTACCGCTGAGGTACTACTGTCGAGGATAGAAAGTTGGACTTGCCTGCTAAAGCTGTCATTTCTTGGCAGGTTGATAAAACTACTAGTTTTCAACTTGAGAGCTACTAAAGCACTGTAGATAGCGAACATACCAGCAGCTATGTCGAACAGGATATGGAACTTGATAATCCAGGTAAGAAAAACAGCTATTTATGCAGTATATTGGAGAAAAAAGTAAGAAATAGTTTTCGCGGGAACATGGCGGTAAGTTTTATTATGCCTAATAGCTTTCCCAGGAATATGGTGCTAATTTGGTCACAGCTGTAAACTTTTTTTTACAAACTTCCAGCAATGAGTAATGATTGGACTGAGCTGCCTTTGCTCTCTGAATTACTTTGGACTTTCTATTCATTCAAAGGATGATGTCTCTACTTCTGCAATTGAGATGATGGTAATACTGATTATGTTGAAAGCATGAAGAAAGGTTGACAAAGTAATGAATGGATGAAAAATGAAGAATATGAGTCAGAATATGGCTAGAGGGAGGAGTGAGTGTGTGCAGAGGACTGGAATTGTTAGCGAAATATTCTTTTATTCTTGATGTTCTTCTGCCCAGCTACCCCTTCCCTCTCACATTCGCAGTCGAAAATGTACAGATCACTTTGTTATGATATAGTTACATTGTGGTCCCAATAATCACTCTGTGGTTTGTTGCTAAGCAATCAAATTTGACCAAAAATGTTGAACAATACATGTACTTTCACGTGATATATGGTTGCTAGGTACTTTTTTGAACTCCTGATTTTATATTTATTTTTAAACATTATTCATATAGAAAAAATAAAATTACTGAATTTTATCTGCCGGTGAGAGGGTTAAGCTGTAGCTGTAAAGCATAACACTTTCACTGGACATACTAACACAAGACATACCTTCATGGTTAGACTAGTGGACAATACTTTTTCAAGTAAAAACAACACTAGATTGAAACTTCCTCACTTAAAAGGGTTTAGAGAGAAGCAAAGGCAAAATGTGAAAAAGTCTTAGTTGTCGCCATGGAATCAAACCCATAGGACCCCTGGCTTTAGCCACCAGTGCTCTAGCCACTGAGCTACGACAACTCATCACTTCAAGACTTTTACATTTTGCCTTTACTGTTTTTTTTTTGGCTGTTGCTAGGGTGTGTAACTATGACAAATGACAAATGGTTCATTAATATACCACCACCACTAATTCGAATAGAAAATGAACTCTGGTAAGTTTGTAAATTTTAACTGCACCTCATGGGTTATACTGGTAATGATTGATAATCCAGAGGATTCTGTTTAGTGAAGTTTGGGGGTAATGATAGCTTTTGCAGTACAACTTTAGCTGTTCTTAAGTGAAGTCCCAGTAGCTCTTGAAAACAAGCTTTGTTTTATAATGTACATAAGTAGAGCAATTTTGGTACTCTGATTATGTTTTTCAAAACCTGTTGCCAGATTAAGATCAGAAATGTGATAATGATATTTTAAAAGAATCAATCAACTCATTTTAACCTAGTCATTTCCTTATTGTAATCACTTCAAATCACCTATAACGAGGTGCATTTTATTGTTTCCTACTGTTCTTTTTTTAAATCCTAGATTGTATTACTTGTGTGAACATGTGGGCTATCTAGTTAATTTGCATGCAAATTGAGTGAGGCGAGACACTCTTGGAGATTTTACTAGGAATGTATGATAAGTGCGGCCACTTTTAGCATGAGCGCATGTAAGATGGTAAAGTATTGTAAAATATATGAACTGTGAGTAATCAATTTGTTATTGATTTGTTACCTTCGGTGAGTCTCGATGTCTTCTTGAAATTCAGCTATAGATTGCTTATCGCTCTTTGTAGGTTATACTTTGTCATATCTCTTAACGCGTGTGTGCCAAAGGTTCTCAGTCACGCGCGCGGCCGTGCTTAGCCTTTCACACGGCTACGCCTCCGCAGAGGCCTGGTTGGGTATCAAAGGCCCGGCGCGCGCGCCTGGGGCTTGTCCCCACGCATGCGCCGGGCTCGCTTGCTGCGTCGCAGTTTTGTCCCAACTCCGCCCGCCTGGGAACCAGTCACGGTATCCCGGAATACCGGACCTTGATAATCTCCCCCCTTTTCACCTTACTCTATATTTGGGTAGAGGTGGGTGGGAGTTTCTCTCGGCTGCTGGCCTCCCCAGCCGCCTTGGCCAGGCTTTTACCACTCTTTTTGTTCTTAGGCCTGGCTTCGTCCATTTATCTTATTTTTACTGGCTGACACATGGCGCTGTGGGCCCTCCTACCTTATTGGTGCACTGCCCAACATGCATGCCAATTTACCAGACCGCCTACACCTTGTGCGCAGGCGCGGCCCGTCTTTCCGGGCCTGACCCCACCTACTCATTATTCTGCCAGTAACCTCGGTACGCTCCTCTAGTACCTGCCATTACCTTCGGTGAGTCTCGATGTCTTCTTGAAATTCAGCTATAGATTGCTTATCACTGTTTGTAGGTTATACTTTTGTCATATCTCTTAACGCGTGTGTGCCTGATGTTCTCAGTCGTGCGCGCGGCTGTGCTTAGCCTTTGGCACGGTCACGCCTCCGCAGAGGCCTGGTTGGGTATCAAGGGCCCGGCGCACGCGCCTGGGGCTTGTCCCCACGCATGCGCCGGGCTTACTTGCTGCGTCGCAATTTTGTCCCACCAACCGCCCCAACACTGGCCACTCGGAGAGCCCCGACTGCTATGACGCACACACTCCTAGTGTACCCAGCTCTACCCCACTCTTTTTCTACTATCAGGCACACCCGGCCCCATATAACATCAGAATTGCCATTTCATAAAATATCCTAAGACATGAATCAGAGCATGTATCATTACATATATCACTCCACTGCCCAGTCTTGCTGGGCCGTTCTGTCTTCACAGCTTTTGTCAGGAGCTCGGCTGCAGCTGCCTGACCTCCATCGGCAGTTCTCACATAGCCTAGGTATTCCCTGCTCCTCCATCTCCCCAGGGCTTTCAACTCCTCCGGAGTGGCCTCATTCTGTGCAGCTGTCGTGGCTGCCCCAATCCGGAAGCTGTGCCCGGATATGCCATCTCCTGCTATCCCTTGTCTTGCCAAGTCTTTCTTCACTTCTGACACGAAGACTTTTCGAGTCAGACCTGCCGCCCCTTCTGTTCTGAAGTAGGGGCCTTTCCCTGCCTTCCTGACGGCCATATGCTTCAGGACAGCTTTCACGGGACATATCTCCTGATCCGTCCTTCCCAGGGTCACCACGGCCCCCTTCCTCAGTCGATCCATTTTTGACTCCTTGATCCTTACTCGGACCCACTTTGGGGACTTTGTGTTCTCCAGTTCGACGTCCTCCCATCCCAGATGGGCATTCTCGTCAAACTTTCCATCATCTGGAGCCAGAGGTTCCCCAGCCCTCAGGCACCCATAATAGCACAGCATGCTGCTGCCCACAGCATGACGCCTTCGTCTCCATCGAGACTCCATGACTCTTTTAGGGCTCTCATGTGTGCCCACTTTACTGGGTGCCTCTTAAGGGGTTTGTTTGCCCTCCACGGCCTCGACTCTGGAGACTCCCTTCCTGATTTGTGCCAATTTGGCCATGTCTTTCCAGGCTGGTGCTGGCCAGCCATCCCTTATCTGAGCCTGTCTCAGGCCTGCTAGGTGCTGCTTGATTGTGCCCTGGTGCGCTCTGTCACATGCCAGTGTCACCACATACCCTATGGCCTATTCCTCGGTGACTGGCAGTGGCACCTCCTGCAGGCCTTCACACCACGCCGTGTATCTCTCCCACACAGCTTTGTACCTTTTCTCGGTGGAGGTTGCTAGGCCCTGTCGGAACAGATGCTCCGCAGCCTGCTCCACTCCTGCTCGGACCAAGAGCGACTCTCCTTTGTGAGGAGCTCTATCAAATCCTCCAAGATTTCTTCCGCCTCTTCTGTCGGGCCCTGCATAAGAGAACAAGCCATCTCAAGCCTGTCCCTCGACAAAGCATCTGCCACCACATTCTCCGTTCCCTTTATGTGTTCTGCCACAATTGTCAGAGGTACTGAGGCCTCTACAAACGCCAGACATCTCATGAGGTTCATGGCCTTTCTCTCCTTGCAAGATCCTGACCTGATTGTGGCCACTACCGCCATATTATCACATCTGGCCTTCACCACTTTCCCTTTCCAGAGCTTGCCCCACACTGCCGCTGCTACCACTATCGGGAGTAGCTCTTTGGGCATTATGTTCCCATCTCTGGCTCCACTCGCCTTGTTCCAGTTCAACTGGAACCATCTTCCATTCCAGGCTGCACCGCACCCCCATCCTCCAGATGCGTCAGATAGCATCTCTTCCTGGGGGTCTGCTGGCACCGCCACCGATCTCATGAACAACGTGCCGTTCCACTCGAGGCCGAACTGATACCACCACTCGATATCTGCTCTGGCCTCTTGGTTCAGCCGGACTCTTCTTCCGTCCCTATTGACTGTCACCAGCAGATCTTGCAGCCTTCTCTTGAAGGCCTGTCCTGGTCTGACTGCCTTGCAGGCGTGATTGAGGGATCCCACTATGGACTTTAGATCCCTCCGCCTACAGCTTTTCATACCCCTTCATCTCTTCAGGGTGGACCTTAGCTCCCCCAGCTTGTTCTGGGGAAGTCTTACGGAGTCAATCTCCATGCCCAGGAACGTCAGCACTTCACTGGGTCCCTCCTCTTTGTTTTCATCCAAGGGCATGCCCAGTTCTTGGAACGTCTCCTTGAGGGCTCACACTGCCTCGGCGCACTCATTGGTGCCCGCCCTTCCTACCATGACGAAGTCGTCAATATAATGTCTCAACCATGAGGCACCCTTCCTCATGGCGATCCATTCCACGGCGTCTCCCAGAGCTGTAAATATCAGTGGGACTGATCTGAGACCAAACGGCAACGTGCCATCCACATATGTCTCCTCCCTCCACTTCATCCCGAGTAGCCATCTATCTCTCGGGTGCACCGGGACATTTCTATATGCTGCTTTAATATCGGCCTTGGCTATCAATGCTCTCTGTCCGAGCAACAGAGTTCTCACCATTACTTCCTCTACTGAAGTGTATGCCACACTGGCCAGCTCTTTGGTTATCCCATCATTGGTGCTCCCCCCTTCGGGTGCAGATAAGTTAACGATTAGCCTCCACTTGCCAGGCTTCCCCTTCATTGGTATAACTCCAAAAGGAAAGCACTGCACCTCACCTTCTTGTGGGTTTTGGCTCAGCCTCCATATTCTTCTCTCAGACTCCTCATTCTCGAGGTAGTCATCAATGATGTCACCATGCTGAGAGGCCTCAAATGTCATGCCCCTCCTCTGTTTCATTGACACTTTGGTCTGGTCGTGGCCAATCCTGAAACCAACCTTCAGTCCCCTGACCAGATATTCCACCCATTCTTTGTCAGGGTGATCCTGCAGTTCGTGTTGCCACGACTGCCACTTTAGAGTAGTCACTACCTCTTCCGCCCCAGGCAGCACCCTGCTGCTGGGGCCTTCGGATACTCTCTCCAGCTCCAAGAGCTGTTTGGTGAACCGGTACCCTGCAACAGCATAACATACACTTGTTAGCTCTTGCCCTTTGTACCACACCATCACCTTCCTTTTTTCTGCGCGAGTGTGTGCACCCTGTCCCTCCCCTGTTTCCTATGTGTGCCTTTTCCAGCATGACCTTAACTGCTCTGTATCTACCCAACCCGTTTATCATTTCCGTGCCTTTAGGCACCCCCCTTGTTTCTCATGTCTTTTCCTCTTTCTTTATCTTTAATTCTTGAAAGAGCACACAATATATAACACAATACAATTCATGATGACTGACGCTACACAATTGTGACTGACAGAGTCCACACTTCTCTGCTTCATTTCTTCTCAGTCACTTTTCTGCACTGATATGCCGGGTGCTCCCCTCCACATCCCGAGCCTCCGTGCCGGCTCTCATGGCCGTTCAAATACTGTCTCACCCGCCTCCTCCTCAGCCATATCTCCTGGCTTTTTCTGGCGGCCAACTTCCGGAATGCCCGGTCATATTTGGCCACTTGTCCCCATTGATAGGATCGAGCCAGTCTGGCGACGATCTCTCTGTAGGCCGACAGAGGCCCCCACATCTCGGGCATGCTCGTCGCCCAAGCCATCTGGTATAACGTGAAGCAGGTGCCCCACCAGCCAGCATCTGGCACCTCCTTCACCACCTTTTTCCTCCCGGCAGAGGACTGCCCGGAGCCATCGAGCTCTCCCAGGCTACTTTTCCATTCCCCCTCATAGGGGCCATCCTCTAGCATTGGGAATGTGGCGAACTCCACGAAGCTGCCCCTTCGGATAAGGCTCACCAGCTTCCTTGGCAATGGTGGCAGGTTCTCCACCAGGTGCACCACATCGTGCCCTGGATCGTCCTCCTTATCCCCTTTTTGAGAGCCTTTCACTCTGTCCAACAGGCTTCCGAAGCAGAGGACCTGGCTCATCGCCTTCTTTATTGGGTGCGGACACTGCCCCGCCTTCTCTTGCCTGCTCTGCCAGAGAGGCTACTTCATCTACGGACACAAAATCATTGTGACATTGATCATACCACTGACCCTTCACCCTTGTGTCATATCATCATTAACATTCCGGATGTTACCCGTGGTGGCTCTGACCTTGGGGCATTTTGTGCAGGCTAGGTTCAACCCAGCCTAATATAGCAACTTTTCTCTTACTCTTTCCTCTCTTTTTTTTTTTTTTTTTTTTTTTGCCCATCTTCATTCCACCACGGCCTCCACCTGGCCTTAACTGTCGTTTTATTGCAAGGCCCCTCTGGCCTGACGACACCATTCCTGGCCCCCATAAGGGCCTTCCCATTTGTTTATGCACTACTCTATAGTGTCTTCCGAGCACCCAGCCGCCCCCGCCTGCTCTTCAGGTATCTCTTACAGCACTCTTATGTGCTGCCACACTGATTCCCCGTGCTTCCCTGACACCCTGCTGTTCTCACCTGCTTTCCAGGCTTCTACCACAGCCATCCTGGGTGCCCTCACTCATTTGTCATCCCCCTGGTGATGGCCCTTTGGTACTTTCCTTGGACACCGAGCAAACCTCTAGGCCTCTCTTATTCTACCCTGCTACCCCTCCCCCTTTTCCTCTTTTTTTTTTTTTTTTTTTTTTTTTTTCTTCGTTTTTCTTCCTTTTCTCCCTCCCTGTGAGACTAAACACTTATTGATCTCCTTCAACTCTTGAGCTTCCTTTTTTCTTTTTTTCTTCCACAAAGCCCGCTGAGCTCGGATTGTCACGCATTATTACTAGTACGGAGGTGAGCGTCAGGAACGTTTGTCCTAGCTATCCAGTCTCTTCCACGTCCCTGACCTTAAGTCACCCTCTTTATCTCACTCAGCATTCACTTTCAACCATGTACCCTTGCTGGGAGCTCCACTTTCCGCAGCCTTCTTGACGTATTCTTCCAGGTCGCCCATCCTCTGCACCAGTGAGAGGACCGCAGCCCTTATATCGAATGGTTCCGCACTACCAGTGGGTCCCCTTTTCGACAGGAACTCCTCGTCGCTGTCATCTAGGCTGCTTACTCGTCTCCTTCCTCCTCTTCGGAGGAGGCGCTAATTTCTCTCGGCTGCTGGCCTCCCCAGCCGCCTTGGCCAGGCTTTTACCACTCTTTTTGTCCTTAGGCTTGGCTTCTTCCATTTTTCTTATTTTTACTGGCTGACACATGGCGCTGTGGGCCCTCCTATCTTATTGGTGAACTGCCCGACATGCACGCCAATTTACCAGACCGCCTACACCTTGTGCGCAGGCGTGGCCCGTCTTTCCGGGCCTGACCCCACCTACTCATTATTCCGCCGGTAACCTCGGTACGCTCCTCTAGTACCTGCCGGTAACAACTCTAGTGACTTGAAACGCTGACTATCCTTGAGATAGACCTGAATGGTTGAAAATGTGTACTTTGTCAACTAACGATGCATACCTTAAAGGGGCAAGTGAACTTCATTTCAGGGTGCTGCTAAATTTTTACTTTAGTATTGTGGTAAAGGCGATACTTAGGCTCAAGAAACTGGAGGTAAGAAACTAAAAATGTATGCTTTATACATAGTCTGAATTTTTTGTGAGAATATGATATTAGTAAATTCTCAAAATATAGCTGGACTTCACTCGCCATTTGTGCTGAAGCACATTACTGGTTTAAGGGTGCTGGCACACCGGATACGCGCTCCGCCCACACAAATCAATTAAGGATAATTGGCTGTTGCTATGGAAAATAACTCCGATTCTATACCTCGCTGGTTCACGCAGCCAAGCGGATCTACGAGACATGCTGGCAAAATGTGGACTTACCAAGAATGACTGACACACGCACTGAACCAAAGAAGTTATGAAGCCTCAAGGTCCCAAAATAAACGGAACTTATTGGAGATAGTGGAGGACGCACAGAAGCCAGAATTTCGTCCACCGCTTCTTCAGCTCATTGTTTACAATATTGTCATTTTTGTTTTGTTCAATTCTATTTTGCTTTATATTTATTCATATTTTTACGTAATTTTTTTCTTGTTGCGTCACAAATGTATACTGTATTGAAAAACAAAAACGACTACTTTTATTACCTTGTTAAGTTACGCCGCTGTACCAAAATTGAAACAATAATCGTCCGCCTTTCTGTATTTGGAGTACAAAATAGATTCCAATTGTCTCGCACTTTTTTGCCACTGTGCAATTTTCTAGCCCCGCCCTCTGTAAACCGAGTTAACTATACTTACCATGGTCTGCCAGGAATCTCTTATCTATGCGCGGGTATTTAAGGTCTGCCCTCTACCTCTACAACTTGGTGGTTTTGTGGTATATTGCTCAATTAAGCCGCGCATGAGCGTTGCTATGTGCCAGCACCCTTAATAGTTTCTAAACCATAGTAAACATTACTTTAGAACTGGTGTCATATTAGAAATTGACTGGTTCGTATTAATCTTTGACCAATAATTGTGTGGATACAGTATATTGTGTCCTTGCAGTACAATTAAAACTAAATAAACATGTATTTTTTATTTTTACTTGCAATTATTTTTAGAAATTTTTTTGCTTTTGCACATGCAGATTTCTGTAACCAAAGAAATTACAGCTATATGGTGTTCATCAATTTACCAAAAGGCATCAACTACAGATGCTATTGATTATATTAATGCTATTGCAAAGATATCATTGCAAGTATTGCAGTTGATGATTACTTTACAAGATGAAAGGGTACGTTATTTTTACTAATTTATATTTGAACTGTACTTAGTTTTTTTGTCTGTTAATGATCAAATTTGTGTAAAATTCCACATTTTATTGCAAATCTTTCTAGTATTGATTTTGATTGATTGGTGTACACAACAGTGAAGAAAGTTAAGGAGAATGTTTAAAATAAGGTATCAGGTAGACATATTGAAACACTACTTGTACAATTAATAGTACAGTGCGTAAATTGCCCATTCAAAAATATATGGGAAAAATTGCTGCTTAATTGAAATCGCACGGGGAAAGTGAAATAGAACGTAACTAAGTGAAATAGCTCGGAAACTAAGTGAAATAGCACAGAATCTAAGTTAAATACCACTGTTGCTAAGTGAAATACTATGGGTAAGTGCACAGCATGCACCCCTAGCCTTGGAAATGTACAGTATGAGTAATTTCTAGTAGTTAGAGACACTTTTGTACAGAAGATGTGCCCATATTAGATAGAAATTTTCAACAGATTAGGAGGAGCTATCAGTTGAAGTGAAGTTCAATAGAAAGCTAATCCTGAAATACATAGAGACAGTGAGTGGACGATGAAGTGTACATAGCTACACTGTAAATGATTTTTAAGAAAAGCTGGCCTACTATTAGTGAGTGATAGCGCAGGTAACCTATGCTATGAGGGATCAATAGCACACATAAAGCAATTGAAATATCACTTGGCTTAGACTTGTACTATTTCAATTGCGTTACTCGTGCTATTAATCCCGAATAGCATGGTCACCCTTGCTATTACTCATACTAATAGTACAGCACGCAAGTTTCCCATTCAAAAATGTATGGGAATAATCGCTGTTCAATTGAAATTGCACAGGGAAAGTGAAATAGCGTGTAACTAATTGAAATACCTTGGTTAAGTGAAATACCGAGGTAGCTAACTGAAATAGTATGGGTAAGTGCACATGTGTGCAGTGTTAGCCTTGGAAACGTACATTTTGAGTAGTTTCTAGTTGGAGACAATGTCATTCTTTACCACAGAAGCTTTATCTGTATTAGACGGAATGTTTTTCAACAGATTAGGAAGGGCCATATGTTGAAAATATTTTTACTAGTGACTATAATAAGCCAAGCTAGCTTGTGGGCCAGCCCACGTAAAGGAATCATATTAGTTGTCATTAGTGTTTCGTGAATGTGTGGATTGTACCTGACTTGTTTGTGCATATGTTGTATTATTATTATTTTTTTGTGGTCAGTGCATGCCGCTGCAACCAATGTATATGATGTCCATTTATGGACTTAGTTATTTTTATGTTGTGCCAGTTTCATGATCGGATGTTTGCAGCTTCTGTGAAATATTTAATGAATACACTCATCACGGTGTATGTACATTCTCCTCTTCATTTAATCTGCTTTAAACTAGCCAGGGTGGGTAAAGGTTCGCCTTAGGCAGTATAAAAGAGGATACAGATTCTGGTGGAAGCAACTACTTGCTGTCTCCAGTGTGAGTGCTGACAGAGTCTGTGACAACAACCCTAGCCAGGCCCACATAGATTTTAACACTTTCATATGTGTGTGACAAAAATACTTGTGATGTGTATCGTACAAGTAAATTTATGGCAGTATGGACCAAAAAAAAATAAAACTAGCATCAGTAATCTGACTGTGTGCTGTACTCATTTGCAGTGGGAAACACAATTATTTCTCACTCATGTGACATTGTTTCGCTGTTTTTGTGTACTAAATTGCTGTAATACGTTCTTTAAAATGGTCTTGGGAGGAGTTCAAGACAAACATGGTAACCACCATTTTCTACTTGTCACGAAATGTCAGCCCTGCTACACCCTTTTAACTCACTCATTTAAATTGGCTTTTATTTTAATGATAAAGGTAGATAGTGGACAACAAAATCCTTCTTCAACTGCTGTGAAAGCTTCAAAGAGAAATGTGAATTTAATGACAAGGAATTATCTGGTACAATCAAGTAAATTACTAACTTTTTATGCATATACAATGATTAAACAACTAGCAAGTACCCCGCCACACAGTGGCGCTTGGTGTACATGCAAACTTTTGCAAATTAGGAGTGGTGTAGCATAAAGTATAATTATCTATTTATCTTGTACCACATGGTTAAGTTACGTCAGTCCACTTATTTTCTCACTCGCTTTTCTTATGCGCATAGCACAGTTGTCATCTGACGACTCTTTACCAACCCAGCTCACATCACTGTTGTTGGTATTACTGACAACACTTTACCGGCCCCATCTTGATAGAGCTTTACCAACCTCAAGTGTATTATTAAAAATAATAGTTAGAGTGTGGTTCCTTAAAATCAGCAGGATTTAGAAACTTGAAGGCACCTGGCTGTAACATTTGGACGTAGCAAGGATGCTACTAGGAGCCTGAGGGTTTATGAATCCTGCAGATTTCTATGGTACCACACTCTTAATTTTTTAGAACAGAAGAATATGTTAAAACTGTACTACAGTAACTAATGAATATACCCAATATTGTGACTGCTCATCTTGCATGGGTGAACCTTGGTGTTCAGCATGGGGAATTTTTAAGGAAGAAGGCGAACTAGAATTAACAACAATGCAAAAAGAATATTGTGATGACTTTAATCTAGACCCTGATTGTGATAAGATTTTCCTTCAGTGCAGTTTACACAAAGAAATCATTAATCAAGTCGTCTACGATACCACTAATCGATTTGCACTGCCAAAATCACAGAAGAAAGTTGAAGAAGCCAGAAAAACATGCCTATGAAGACCAATGAAGATTTGAAAAATTGCTATGGAATTTGGCAAGATTAGACCAAATACCGAGGAGTTACCATTGAATTGACAAGAATGTCTTAAAAGAACTAGTGGACAGCTTGTGTTTATTTGTGTTAGAAGTACGGAAAAAGGATGAAAGTGAATATCCTCCAGAAACTCTGTAGCATTATTTGCTGCAGTATTGTGTGTTATTTATGTACAGAGGGTCAGCCTGAAAACGATTTTTTTTTTTAAAAGCTGTTTCAAATTTCAAGATGTCCTTGATTCAGAAATTAAAAGATTATGCTGAGCGGGACTGGGAACAAAAAAAAAATTGCCAAGCAGAGTGACTCTCTGAGGATCAGGAAGAATCATTATGGGAGAAAGGCTTGCTTGGAGAACATTGTGCTCAAGCATTAGTTGACACTATGTCTATATGTGTGGCACTCTTTTGCCTTGCGTTCAGGACAAGAACACTGAGCACTATGACATAATCCATCACAAATACAGCTTGTTGTAAAGTCTGGTCAGCACACTCTCCTAAAATACACCGAAGAAGTATCAAGAACCAACCGGGGATTCTTAAAAGGACGCTATAACAAGGCAAAAGAAGTTATCCACCATAGAAACACTGAAAATCCCAACCGTCAGCTACATCCAAGAGAAATAAAAGACAAGTCCGACAGACTTGGTGATGGTTACTTCTGCAGGTACAAGTATGTTGGTCTTGTCAATTTGAAATATACGTATGCTTGGTATAGTGGTACAATCAAGTTAATAGCTTTGCTTAATAGTGATGGGTACATCCAACGTGTACAAGAGTCAGGTACTACTTCAATTTTGTTCAATCTAATGTGTAAAGTTTAAGTACTTGTTCTTGCACCCACTCATTAATGAACTTGCACGAGTATTTGTAAAGTACCTAAATACTTTTAAGTACTTCACCCCACGTGTAAAGGAATAGTAAGACTAATTGAAACATATTGAAGAATGTCAGTGGCATCCTCAACATTTTCATCTTAACAAACTCGTGATCATATTTTGAGTTAGTGTCATTCTTTTTAGTTGCAGCATGACTGTAGATTTCTTCACATGGATGATGATTTGAGCTACTTTTTCAGAGAAGTACATACTGTAGTAAGCTTAGCTGAAGCAGAGAGTCTGTTCATTATACAAAATATCAATGTTAAGGAAATGAACCAATCCTGTCTGATATCCTCCTTGATCAGACTGACTTGAATCATGGTATCATCTTCCATTTGTCCTCCTCTTTGTTTATCAATTCTAAACTTTCTGCTTCTGACTTTATGCTGTCTCAATATTTTCAGACTCAAACCCAATACTATTGGCAAAAGCTACATGTATGTATCACTGGCGTAAGAAGATGATTTTGAGTGGGGGGGCTGACTGTGGTCATTAATCTAATTAAGCACAGAGGTATTGGGCATTCCTGCCTAGTATTTTACATCTCTGAGAATTGAGAATAGTTCTTTAGTACATTCTTCATGAGAATTGCAAACAAGGTAGACAACAACAATATAGATAATTAAAGAAGAATGATAGTTCACTTAAAAATGTCCAAAATAGTTTATTCTGCGTGTGTTTACTGACACAAAATCATTAGCAACTTTTTCTAAATCAAGTTAGTCAGTAAATGACTGTGAACATACAGGATGAATAAGTTATTCAGGCGCTGGGCTGTCATTGAGCTTCTGAGGAAAGTTTTAATTCTTCGTAGAGAAGAAAATGACCTTTCAGCAGTAGCGCTTGTGACAGGATAGGTCAAGTATACTTGAACTAGCTTGTCCACTTCATTGAGCATGCCTCTAACAATAGTGCTCTGATTCAGTGCATCGGCAATTGTCCTCACATTAGTGACAGTCTTGATAGATCCACCAAATGCAGTGTTAATTGTGTCTGCCAGCATGGCACTTTGAATATAAAGTCGATCAATATCAATGTGGTACTTTTCAAGAATTTGATGCAATTCTGGGCAAAGAGTGTGCTGACCTTTAGCTGACTCGATTAAAAAAGACTCATCAGTTAACTCTTGTGAAGATTGGAGAACATCCTCATAGAAAGCAGAAAATTTGCTGTCAGACCTCAAAATTGACACATGTGCCTGAAGCAAGTGTGCACCCTTCAATCCTTCACCAGCTGTTGTATCCTTAGCCTGGAGGTCGATAGATAGTTGCTCAGCTGCAGCAAACACTACAAATGACAGCTTCAAACTGAAATACAGTTCAAAAGACTCCATCTGGATCAGTAAGCCTCTTGCTTTTGCAGCATATTCATCATGCCCCTCTTCAATTTGCTGTAAGCAGGACATGAATGCTTTGTAATTGTTTAATACCTCATCAATTGCAGAATGCCGAACTGTCCACCTCGTGGGACAAAGAGGCCTAAGTGAAGAAGGCACAGCTGCTGAGTCATCTCCAAATCTAATCTGTTGTTGAATATTCTGAAAAAGTAATCTCTTAGGTGAAAATTTAATCAGCTGAACTAACTGCAAGATAAATTCAATACAGTTGCTCAATAGCTCATCCTTTTTCTCACTACATCTTGGATGCATAAATTTAGGCTGTGTGCAAAGCAATGAACATAGAGACATGAGTCAGTCTCTTTCTTCATCAAAGCTTGAACACCACTTCTAACTCCACTCATGTTCAAAG
>WLWI01002226.1_pt1 | contig 16767 bp, 15 predicted proteins | sample 6701501 | NCBI WGS metagenome assembly WLWI01 (sample SAMN12718690, study PRJNA515312) | sponge metagenome | isolation source: marine sponge | host: Mycale hentscheli | place: New Zealand: South Island, Marlborough, Capsize Point | collected 2014-11-01
TGTCAGTGCCATCCTCGTCGAGATTGACGATGAATGGAGCAATGCCGACAAGCGATATATCGTGTGGAACGACGATAATGACTCAACCTAAATCAAAGTTACAGACGTAGGGTTGCACAATCTTCTCGAACGCCATTTTATCCCTTTGAGGCTTCTTTAAGTATGAAACTCAAAAATAATTCCAACAAGCATAAAGTCGAGATGCCATCCATTTACCCCACAAGAGCTGTTTATTTTCCATAGACGTATTAATCAGGAATATGCAAGAACAATTAGCGCTAGAACCAAATACCATCCATTTGTGGTCATGCTTTTGTAACGAAATAACGGATACTAGTCTATTAGCGAACTATATTGCATTACTGGAGGAAGAAGAAAAAACCAAACACCAACGTTTCTACTTTGAGAAAAGTAGGCATCAATACCTTATCACTCGTGCTTTAGTGCGTTCCGTTCTATCATTGTACGCGAACATTGAACCTGATCAGTGGCGCTTTATTAAAAATGCATATGGTCGCCCAGAAATATCGCCCCTATTGCCGCGACAAAAACCCTATTCGAATCTCCGGTTCAATCTTTCTCATGCTGACGGTCTGATTATTTGCGGTGTCACTACTAACCATGAAATTGGCGTGGATGTGGAAAATTTGACACGAACAAACGATGTTCTTGGGATTGCAGATCGTTATTTTTCAAGCACCGAAGTCACTGAACTTTTCTCTCAACCGAACACCCACCAAAGAGCACGTTTTTTCGATTACTGGACACTAAAGGAATCCTATATCAAAGCTAAGGGTATGGGCCTTTCACTACCCTTAGATCAATTCTCGTTCCATGTTCCCCAAAACACACCAATAACTATCAGCTTTGACCCTAGATTAAAAGATAACCCCGATCACTGGCGATTTTGGAGATACAGACCAAGTAACGAACATCAGATTGCACTAGCCGTTGAATCCTCATCGTCCAGCAGAGAAATGATGAGTGTTCAGAGCTACCAGATCGTACCTCTACAAAATTGGTCGAAGTTTTCGATAATCGAGCTTTGATGATAATGATGAGTAGACTCAGTGACTGAATTGATAAATACACTTTAATGCTTTTTTGGCAATCCTCGTTTCCCGAGGATTGCCAAACGCGTTGTTGATGTAGCTGATACCGTCTATATTGACTTCGCGATTGACGTGGCTATGACCATAAACATGTAAATACGAGCCCAGTTGTCTAATTTGCTTATCCAATCGAACACTACCAAGGACCGGATAAATCCGCCGATGCTCAGTGGGAATATGATCGGGCATCAAATCAATTCGCGGAAGAAAATGGGAAAAGGAGATAATCTGACGATTTTCCACCGGGAAAAAACGTTCATTTTTTGCTAAGAAAAAGTCTGTCACAGCACTAGCCTCATCATGAAATTCTTCCCAGTTGCAAAGATGATAGTCCATCCAGCTTCGTCGAAGCCAATCACTAGGTTCGCCAAACGAATAATCATACCAGCTCAATAAGGGAACAATCGTTAGGTTTTCGTAAGACCATGGCTCTGTTAAAACACCCTCTCGATGAGCTAGAGCGAGAACCTGTTCGGCTTTATTCAAAGAAGTCCCTGTACCTCCACGAGTCACCCATAAGTCATGATTCCCCGGCACGTACATAACTTGAGAAAAACGTTTTTTTAGTTGACTAAATACCTCTCCCAGCAATATCAGATTATCCGTAACATCCCCAGGCAGTATCAAAATATCATCTTGATAATCCACTAATGAAAGCGCATCTAGCCACTGTTTATTGGCTGGATAATCCACGTGCAAGTCAGAAACAGCGTAAATTTTCATAGGCAATGAAAATACCGATTTGTCTAAGTTTCTCTAGGGTTGAAGTGATCGATTTGAAGCGCTAGACCAAGCGACATCCAAAGGCCAGACAGGAACCCGCGAAAAGTAAAAAGAACCAATTGACGTTAAAATAGTGCTAATCAATATCAATCACAGTGTTTTGTATTAGCGCCCATAGTCGCTCTAGGTGCTCTCGCTCGGTACTTTCAACCCCAACTGATATTCTTACCATCCACAGACCGTCATGGATAGAAGGACTCATAAATGCTTCACCTGATCGATTAATGGCATCCACCCAATTCAAGGTATGCTTATCAAGGTCCTCTCCACTTAGATTCCCTGGCTCATGCCTGACACATACCGTTTGCAGTGTGACTGGCGCAACCACTTTCCAATTTTCCGTTTGTTCGATTTGATCAGCAAGCCATCGGGTGTTTTCCAGATCCCGACGTATACGTTGCCGAATTGCTTCGACGCCGTCTAATCTCAGGTGAAACCACAACTTCAATCCGCGAAAACGACGCCCAAGGGGTATACCCCAATCTCGATACTGGGTGACCTCTCCATCAACTGCCGAGCGAAGATAACTGGGGTTCGTAGACATCACTCTAATCAAATGCTCTGGATCTTTAACATAAAACAACGAACAATCAAGGATCGTTCCCATCCACTTGTGGGGATTCCAAGATATTGAATCAGATTGTTCGACCCCTTCCCACATAAATCGACATTCTTCCAGCAACATCGCAGATCCTGCCATGGCGGCATCAACATGCAACCAGATATCATATTCATTTGAAATGATAGAAAGTTCATCCACTGGATCAATCGCAGTGACGCCTGTCGATCCAACCGAAGCAATAATGGCAGCGGGTTTCCTACCTAATTTTAGATCTTCTTCAATGCCCTCTCGAAGCGCCCGTGGTGACATCCCGTAAGTGGATGGATCAACATCAATCATACGAATATTTTCTTTACCATATCCTGCTAGCAATGCCGCTTTGGTAATGGACGAGTGAGCTTGACTCGTAGTGTAGATAACTAAAGGGTTTTCCTGTCCTTGAAGTCCTGCTCCCATTTCAGCATAGTTACTCGCTTTTTCCCTAGCCAGAATCAGGGCTGTTAAGCAGGCTGTGGATGCGGTGTCATGAATAGTGCCTTCCCATTGTGCCGACAACCCGGTTAATTGGCGCATCCAGTCGCAAACAACTTCTTCAACTTCCGTTAATGCAGGGCAGCTTTCCCATGAAATACCCAGTGTACCAAGACCAGAGCTGGCAATGTCGCCAAGCACTGATGCCAGTGACGCATTCGATGGAAACCATCCGTAGTGCATTGGGTGTTGCACTTGGGTAATACCGGGTACGACAATCTTATCAAGATCAGCCACCACCGACGCCAGAGACTCTGGTAGTTCTGGAGCGGAACTGGGCAAGCTGCCACGGATGTCTCCTGGAGCCACCTGTGCTCGCACAGGGTGTTGATCGAGGTTGTTTCGATAGTCGCTAATCCAGTCTATTAGCTCGTGCCCGGCCAGTCGAAATGATTCGGGTGTCATGATAATTCCTAGTTAATATTGTCTGTTTGATTAATAGTCACAAAAGACTCCATACACACCCAAGATAGGTACCCAAGCCTCCTCTCAGCACTCGATAACCCATCGAGAGGGCCAGCGTTAGGGTTGCCACCTCTCTTATTAGTTTCCGTACAAATCTTAAGGCTGAATTTCGCAATCAGGTCTGAGGCTTAAGTCACAAAACGAAGAGCCACAAAGCTCTCGAACCCAACGCCGGTAGAATAGAACAGCGGTATCTTAAGTGCTATGGTGAGTAGAAGCTTACAAAGGAGTATTATAAACAAAAAACACAAAACATTGATTCAGTCACCTATGAAAAAATGATCCCTTCCATACCGCACGGGGTCATAGTGAGCTTCTGAGTCGCAATTATTACTAAACAGTGCTTAATCTACTAGTTACTATCTCAAGTACCAAAAACGAACCTATCCCCTCTCAAGAATACCTCAACGGCAGGTTCAGCTAACAATCAGAAACACCATTTTTTCACGATCAAACTGGCTTCATATTCCGCTTCCCCCACTATTCTCCCTTGATGAACATCATTAAACTCGCGTAAAGTTCCTATCCAACAAAACACACTGCACTATCACATGCTGAGCGACCAACAGCTTAACGCCTTTAAGTCCCAAGGGTATCTCGTCGTCAATGATGTTTTTGATCAAACTCAGATCATTAGGCCTTTGATTAATGAATATGAGGAAAAGTTAGCGACCCTCTGTGTCCAATGGAAAGCGGATGGCTCGCTGCCCAATGGCAGTAACTCATGGCATTCTTTCGATGACTGTATCAAGGCTGTGTACGATGCTGGACTGGACTACTTTCAACCTTTAGATATCTCATTACCGCCTGAACAGATAACCGCTGAAACACCGATGCATGCGGGAGATGCGGTGTTTAATCTCATGACTGCTGCTTCTTTACTTGATTTGATTGAATCTATCATCGGGCCAGAGATCACCTCGAACCCAATTCAGCACGTAAGAATTAAACCACCGGCGAAGCAGTTGTATCAGGACGAAAGTCGCGCTCACATCACCTCTACTGACTGGCATCAGGATCGCGCAGTTACCCTCGAAGAAGCAGATCACACCCGAATGATAACAGCCTGGATTGCGATGACGGATGCCACTGTTGAAAACGGTTGTCTGCAGGTCATCCCAGGGAGCCATCGAAACCCCATGTTGCATCACTGCCCAAATCCACAGCTCGCGATTCCTCAAAGTCAGTTTGATGTAACCGAAGCACAACCCCTTCCGGTTAGATCCGGAGGAGTGATTCTATTCGATCCACTCACTGTTCATAGCTCCCTGACAAACCAAACTAATCATGTGCGGTGGAGTTTCGATCTCCGCTACAACGTAACGGGAGACCCCACCGGGCGACCAATGTTTCCTTCCTTCGTTGCACGAAGCGGGCGGAATCCCACCACCGAGTTGCGAGATCCGGCGATATGGCGCTCCCTCTGGAAAAACACACAACACAAATTAATTAGCGAGCCTCCCGTGACAATACATCGATGGCCACACGATCCGCTACTTTGTGCTTAGTAACTAGCCCCCTAAAGCCAATTATGATCGATGCTTTTCTGCTAATAATTCTTTAACTGGTGACCAGTATTATTCAAAGCAGTAGTTTGATATTTCGAGTAAATTGCCATCTAAATCATTGAGATAAATGGAGGTAATTGAGCCGGTGGCGCCTGTTCGTTTCACTGGGCCGTCAATAATTTCCACTCCCCGCGCTTCTAGGTGTGAAACAACCTCATTCAGTTCAGTCGTCGCAACAAAGCATAAGTCAGCACTCCCCGGCTGAACCCGTTCCGCCTTAGGTTCGAATTCGTTACCAGATTGATGCAGATTTATCTTCTGATTACCAAACTTCAAGGCGACCCGATTATCTCCAAATGTTTCGAAAGCCATACCCAAGACATCGACATAAAAATCAACGGTAGCATTAATGTCCGTCACGGTCAGTACGAGATGATCAAGCCTATCCAATTTCATTCTGACTTACCGAGTATTTCATTTAAGCGTACGAGTGTCTCATTTAAAAGCATAAGCGTATTTCTCCATGGGAACATTCTTCAGGATACTACCGAGTCAAATTGTTATCGGAGAATAATCAAAGTGGCTGTTTTTTATCCAAGCTTGAGTATCATTTTTGGTCACGCCAATCCCTTGCCCAATGCTCAGCGATAGCTCAGTGCGCTCTAGTACCACTATATCATTATGCCGCAAAAACCTGAATCGTTGGCTATTTAATGATGATCAATCCGTTGTAGAATGCTTGCTCTATTTTTGCTTCCGGATGGTATTCATGCCTATACAGGAGCGACATTGATACTTGCGTGCCACTTTCTGCGTCCCGGACAAAATGGGACGAATACGTCAACAATTCAGATGAGACCGGTAATGGGACAACCCACAAAAACTCGATTCGACACACTGGCTTTACATGCCGGACAAAAACCCGACCCTGTTCACGGTGCTCGGGCAGTGCCCATTTACCAAACGGCGAGCTACGTCTTTAAAGACAGTGACCAAGCGGCGTCACTGTTTAACATGGAGCGTCCGGGGCACGCTTACTCCCGATTGTCCAATCCCACTACCGCTGTTTTCGAAGAACGCATTGCCGCACTGGAGGGAGGTGTTGGGGGCATCGCTACGGCAAGCGGGCAGGCTGCATTACATCTAGCCATCACCACACTCATGGATGGCGGATCACACATTGTCGCATCCAGTGCGATCTATGGCGGATCTCATAACATTCTTCAATATACCCTCCCCCGGTTCGGCATCGAAACCACGTTTGTTTCTCCCCGAGACATCGATGGCATTCGTAACGCAATTCAACCCAACACCCGATTGATTTTTGGTGAAGTAGTGGGTAACCCAGGTAACGACGTGATGAATCTTCCTGTGGTTGCACAGATCGCTCATGAGCATGGCATACCATTGATGATTGATTCAACTTTCACCACTCCTCACTTGATTCAACCTTTTGATCACGGTGTCGATATCGTGATGCATTCTGCTACTAAGTTTCTTTGTGGGCATGGCACTGTTATCGGTGGTGTGTTGGTAGACCGCGGGCAATTCAGCTGGGAAAACAGCGGAAAGTTTGAAAACCTTTCCTCACCCTATAAAGGCTTTCACAATATGTCATTTGATGAGGAGTCTTCCCAAGCAGCATTTTTGCTGCGGGCTCGCCGCGAGGGATTGAGAGACTTTGGAGCCTGTATGAGTCCGACCACGGCGTTTTATGTTATTCAAGGCATGGAAACACTGTCACTGAGAATGGATCGTCATGTTCAAAACACCCGTAAAGTAGTCGAATTTCTTTTGAAGTCCGATGCTATTGAGGGAATCAATTTTCCCGAATTACCGGACCATCCTGACTACCATCTAGCTCAACAACTGTTACCAAAAGGTGCTGGAGCAGTGTTTAGCTTTACTTTAAAAGGTGGGCGTGAAGCAGGTCGACTATTCACAGAATCCCTGGAAATTTTCTCCCACTTGGCCAACGTAGGAGATGCTAAATCCTTAGTCATACACCCCGCAAGCACAACGCACTATCGAATGAGTAAAGATGATCTGGTTGCGGCGGGCATCAATGAAGGCACTATTAGAATGTCTGTTGGAATCGAGGACATCGATGATTTATTGGAAGATTTGTCTAAAGGCATTCGCCAATCACGAAAAGCAACTAAATATGAGGGAACAAGTATGAAAATAACCCTTGGTGGCATTGATTACTATGCTTACACCGCCAGTCATGAGCCCGACCCATCCCTAGAAACCATTGTGTTTGTCCACGGCACCGCCATGGACCACACGGTCTGGGCTTTGCAAAGCCGGTATTTCGCGTACCACGGCTACAATATCCTTGGGGTTAATCTACCTGGCCACAACTTGAGCAATGGAGATCTACTGCCAACTATTGAAGACTTGGGGGAATGGTTGGAGCAGATTATGTCAATTAGCGTTGGTAAGGCTTTTCATTTGGTAGGTCATAGTATGGGCGCTCTGATCTGCCTACAGGCTGCTGCGCGCTATAAAAATATCGAAAAGCCTTTGAATTCGCTGACCCTTGTAGGATTCAGTTACCCCATGGCAGTTGCTCCCCAATTACTTGATGCTGCGAAAAACAATCCGAATGAGGCCTATTCCATGATGACGCAATGGAGTCATGCCTCAAAAACTGGCGGCGAACCCAATCCAGGCTTCTGGTCACCCGGAATGCAAATGAGCATGATGAAAAATAGCCCTGAGGGCGCAGTCTTCACTGACCTGAATGCGTGTAATGATTACCAAGCTGGTGAAGCGGCCCTTGAGAAAGTAACCTGTCCCACACTTTTCATTAGCGGGCGCCTAGACAAAATGGCACCAGCAAAACTCGCCGTTGTTCACGCTGGAAAGAGTGATTTGGCGAAAATCACCATGATCCCGAACTGCGGTCATGCCTTGATGTCTGAGCAGCCAGACAGTGTCCTGAACGAGCTGAAACAATTTATTGCTACCCATGGTAGCCAACAGTAAGTACTCCCATATGCTAGCGCTTCAATTTAGGGTCTCAATATGAAAACTGTCGATAAAGTTATCTGCCCAAAGTGGCTTATTCCTGTGGACTCCAATGAGTCGGTGTTCGAAGGTCACGCCATTGCCGTTGATAACGGTCAGATCCTCGCCATCGATACCCTTGCCGGTATACAGTCACAATATCATGCATCAGAGTTCGTCGAACTGCCAAATCATGCACTGATCCCAGGATTCGTGAACGCCCACACTCATGGGGCCATGACGCTATTACGAGGTTATGCCGACGACTTACCGTTAATGGAATGGCTGACCGACTACATTTGGCCCGCGGAGCAAAAATGGGTGGGCGACGAATTCATGGAAGTAGGCAGCGACCTTGCCCTCGCCGAGATGATCCGAGGAGGAACCACTTGTTTTAACGACATGTATTTTTTTCCTGATATTGTTGCTAGACGCGCAGAACAGGCGAAGATGAGAGCAATGGTTGGCATGATTGTCATCGATTTTCCAACGATATGGGCAGAAAACTCAGACGAATACATCAGCAAGGGTTTAGCGGTACGGGACAGCATGCGACACTCCACTCTTATCAACACCGCTTTCGCTCCTCACGCACCTTACACGGTTTCTGATGACCCATTACAACGTATCGCTACTTTGTCGGGTGAATTGGAATGTCCCGTACACATTCATGTACATGAAACAGCTCATGAGGTGGATGAATCTGTCGCCCGATACGGTATGCGCCCCATCGAACGACTGGATCAATTTAACTTGTTGAATTCTAACCTTATTGCAGTTCACATGACCCAACTGTTACCCGCTGAAATTAAAGTCATTGCAGAGCGTGGTGTCAATGTCGTACATTGTCCAGAGTCAAACTTAAAACTAGCAAGTGGTTTTTGCCCAATCGAAAAACTATTGAAAGCAGGGGTCAACGTTGCCATCGGAACCGACGGGGCTTCAAGCAACAATGATTTAGACATGGTTGGCGAACTAAGAACGGCGTCCTTATTATCCAAGGGTGTCAGCGGTGACCCTTCTAGCTTCAATGCACATAAATCCCTCGAAGCGGCAACACTATGCGGTGCAAAAGCGCTCGGGCTTGACCACATTACCGGCTCAATAGAAATCGGAAAGATGGCAGATTTAACGGCCATTGACTTATCCGATTGTGCAACCCAACCTGTCTACCATCCAGTCAGCCAAATTGTTTATAGCTCGACAAGAGATCAAGTCAGTGATGTTTGGGTAGCCGGGAAGCGTCTGTTAGACAACCAAAATCTGACCACCATTGATAAAGAAAAAACACTGACCTTGGCAAAAGAACTCGGAGATAAAATCAAACGATAACTCCTAGAGTCAGCAAAGAACAGGAAATCAGTACTAGTGAATGTAGTGATCGACCGTTTCTTCAGGAGAGTTTGAGAACGAAGTTCCTTCTCCTTCGTTGCCAAAGAAATACCTGTTTTTAGTTTACCCCAGGTTCCACCTACTCAAAGCCGAGCAATCGTTACCGCATACATAATGGCATAGCCCAGTAAGACGATCAGAATAATTGGTTTAAATTTCTGTAAGAGCGTGGTAAGCCCGTTTTCCGTTAGGATGTACAAAGCCGTCACACACATTAGTACACCAGAAACAAGGGCTGCAAACCCCCAGAACTCAGACATATGTTGTAGTCCATACCACAAACTGTTCCATAGTCCTGCCATGAACACAATGACCGCAACAAGTTTACGAATCATTTTGGGCAGCTTTCTTAATGCGGGTAGATCCGCTGCAATGATCAAACCGGCAAACATACACACCGTAACGATGGTTCCCATGGGTAACATTGACTATCTCTTAGGTTAACTTACTTAGGTTATTTTTCTTCTTCTTGGTTCACCGTTCAGACTTCACTTGACACGGGACTCAATAAGATCAGTAAACAGTATATGCCATACTTCTGTTCTTGTGTTTCAGTAAAGCAATCAAATGTAACGAAAAAATGCCGAAAATCCACGGGTATATTTCGCCCAAACCTCTACTTTATCAACCTAACAACACCGTGGTATGAGCTAACCAAGACACGATTATTTTTATATCTGCAAATCCTAATATGCGCAAGCTAGACCGATGATACTGGTATACTCGAATGATGATTATAGATTCGAACACACACGCTAACGTTGATCCGTCAGAGATCAATAAATTTAGCGAACTCGCCGCGAGGTGGTGGGATACGGAAAGTGAATTCAAGCCCCTACACCAAATCAATCCTTTGAGGCTGAATTTTATTGATGAACATTCTCCACTAACCGGAAAACGGGTGCTGGATGTCGGTTGTGGCGGTGGAATCTTAAGTGAATCCATGGCTCATCGACAGGCGATTGTGACTGGCATTGACATGGGTGAAGCACCATTAAACGTTGCCAAACTCCATGCTATGGAAAGTGGGATTAGCGTCACTTACCGAAAAATTACCGCCGAAGCATTGGCCGACGAAACGTCCACAGAGGATGGAGAAACCACTAACGGTTGCTGGGACATTGTGACCTGTCTTGAGATGCTTGAGCACGTACCAGACCCAGCCAGTGTGGTTCTCGCTTGCAGTAATCTGGTTAAACCAGGTGGCTCGGTTTATTTCTCCACTCTTAATCGAAACCCTAAGTCATTTCTTTTAGCGGTCATTGGAGCGGAATATGTTTTGAATCTGCTGCCTAAAGGGACACATCAATATGAAAAATTCATCAAGCCCAGTGAACTGAGTGGTTGGTGTGAAGAGTCCGGGCTAAATCTTAGAAATATCACTGGAATGCACTACAATCCTCTGACCCAAGCGTACCGATTGGGCGAAGGAGTCGACGTCAATTACCTGATGCATACCGTCAAGGGGGAGTTGAACTAGGACTGATGGACAAAAACAGCGATCATATAAAGTCGAATTTGAAAGATCCATTTAGCAAGAATACTGCATAAGAAACTGTTATGAACCGGAATATCGACGCCGTCCTATTCGACCTAGATGGAACATTACTCGATACCGCAGACGATCTCGGTGGTGCACTAAATGCCATGCTTGAACGCCGCAATCGATCCCCGCTTCCAATGTCTTTATTGCGCAACTATGTGTCACGAGGCGCCATGACCCTAGTCTGTATTGGATTTGGTTGTGCCGCCGGCAGCCCAGAGTCCCGGGATCTTTGGCGGGAGCTACTTGATCAATACGCTAATAACCTATCAGCCAATACTGTCTATTTCCCCGGCATGGAGAGGCTGCTGGATTACATTGAGCGACAACAAATCCCATGGGGAATCGTCACAAACAAACCTGGCTTTTTGACTATGCCCCTGCTTAATGAGTTGGGCATCACCTCTCGGACAAAATGCATTGTCAGTGGAGATACCCTTTCAGAAAAAAAACCTCACCCTGCTCCGCTTTTTCATGCCTGTCAGCTATTGGACTGTGCTCCCGAAAGATCCATCTACGTTGGTGATGACAAAAGAGATATCGAAGCGGGAAACCGAGCCGGAATGCTGACCCTTGGCGCAACTTATGGTTACATACTGGAAGACGATAATCCGAAAAACTGGGAAGCCGATGGTTTAATCTCACACCCTGATGAAATACATGGATGGATTGATTAACGAGTTGCTTATTCAACTGGAGCAAAACCGTGCTTTGTTTGGTTTATTGTTCATCGTGGCATTCTTGTTTTCTTTTCTTGGCTGGTTTATTGGAAGGGCGCGCTACATCCGCCAAATAGCAAGATTAGAAGTGATGCTGGATTATGAATCTAAGTATCAAGATGACAAAAGCGAGGAAAGAATACAGTCGATGGCCAATAGCTTCGCTGCACTGTCTGGCGAAGCATTGAGAAACAACAATCAACAATTCCTTGATCTCGCCAATCAAACCCTTCAGAACTTTAACCTAAAGGCTGAACACGACTTAAAGCTTCGCGAACAAGCTGTTGAGAACATCGTCGCTCCGCTAAAAGATTCTCTATCCCGTGCTGAACAGCAGTTTCAACTTTTTGACCGTGATCGACGACGAGCTCATGGGGAACTCAGCGCCCAATTGAAGCACATGTCCGCAGGCCAACACGTTCTTGAACAGGAAGCCAGAAATCTCGTAAAGGCACTGAGTCGACCAGAAGTCAGGGGGAGATGGGGGGAAATCAGCCTACGTCGGCTGGTTGAACTCGCTGGTATGACGGCCCATTGCGATTTTATCGAACAACAAACGAACCAAACAGATGAAGGTATCATTCGTCCAGACATGATCATTCAACTTCCTGGAAAGCGGCAAATTGTCATCGACGTGAAAACACCGTTGGATGCTTACCTGAATTCCGCCAATGCAGCGAATGAAAATGAACGTCAAAAGCTCCTTCGCCAGCATGCTTCACAAGTAAAAGACCGAGTTAAAGAACTTGCGGCAAAAAAATACTGGCATCAATTTCCAGAGACACCCGACTTTGTCATATTGTTTATACTAGGTGAACAGTTCCTTGGAAGCGCCTTGGAAGCGGATCCAGAGCTGCTTGACTACGCATTGCAACTTAAAATCGTCCTCTCCACGCCCACCAGTCTCGTTGCACTGCTTCGCACTATTGCCTACGGCTGGAAGCAGGAACAACTCAATAGCCATGCGTTGGAGATAAGGGATCTCGCTCAGGAGTATCATCATCGACTTGCTACCTTCAGTGAACACCTATCTTCAATGGGAAATCATCTACATAAATTTGTCGGTAGTTACAATCAAAGCATCGGTTCATATCGCCGAAGTGTGATGCCTATCGCGCGCAAGTTCGCTGATCTAGGCCTTCAGCGAAACAAGGCGATCGCTGAACCACCATTGATGGACCCCACTGACATTACTCAACGAAAATAGGACAAAGACAACGATTCCCTTTTCTGATTAATGGCCGAGGTATACTCAGGGAATAGTGTTGATCTCGATACCAATGACTAAGGAACCTCAAAACAGTTTATGACGATTCATCTTCCAAACCCTCGACTCGCGGCAGCGTGGTGCAGTGAGCAGCGGCAGCTCGGAAAGACCATCGGGTATATTCCAACCATGGGCGCCCTTCATCAGGGACATCTTTCACTGATACAGCAAGCTGCCAGCGAGAACGATCTATGTTGTGTCAGTATTTTTGTCAATCCTCTGCAATTCAACGACTTGAACGATCTAGATACTTATCCTCAAGATTTGGACACCGACATCGAATTACTAAGAAAAGCGGGATGCCACATGGTCTATACCGGCACAATTAGTGGTTTTTTCCCTGAAGTAGAACACATCGGGCAAATAGAAACTCGCGACTCAGGTCCTGCATCTAAAGGGCTAGAAGGAACCTATCGACCCGGCCACCTAGAAGGAGTTTATCAAATTGTCGAGAGGCTATTCGCCACAGTTGGAACCTGTCGAGCGTATTTTGGTGAGAAAGACTTTCAACAGACTCTGGTCGTGAAACATTTAGCTAAAAAAATGAAAATCGACGGTATGGGCATCGAGGTGGTTGTTTGTCCAACAGTTCGAGAGCCCTCAGGCCTTGCTATGTCCTCTAGAAACACAAGACTGTCTATAAAACAATTGGAAACAGCAAAGTTGATATTCCAGTCTCTCAGCACCGCCAAGAATGCTTGGCAAAAAGGCATTCGCATCGCTAGCACTCTCGAGGAAATCATGATCGATGTACTAGACCATTGTGAACTAAAAATTGAGTATGTTGCTGTTCGAGACCCCAACGCATGGACTTTACACAGGCCTGATCACCCATTGAATGAAGCCCAAGCACTAATAGCGGCTTACTTAGGCTCAACTCGCCTGATCGATAACATCAGATTGAATAAGTAGCCCAAGCTACCTATCGATTAACAATTTTGAAGGTATTCAGAGCCATACGATGTTGTAGACGTTTTAATGAAAGTAATCGCTCTGGAACACAGATGTAACGAAAGCCCTATCTCCTTGAACGTTCTAACGACGAATTCCCGATGAATAGACCTGAAAAACTCCTCGGCCTTGAATCTTTACGTGGAATAGCCGCTTTATCTGTAGAAGTTCAGACTTTATCTGTGGCGCTGCTACATCTTAACGTAGAGAGCCACTTTCGCTCCTCTTTTGCTGAAAACGCAACGTTGATGGTGGACTTTTTTTGTGTTGTCAGAGTTTGTCATCGCGCTTAACTATCAAGGCAGAATAACAGATGTGACCCAGCTCATTAACTTTCAGTTAAAGCGGTTTTGGAGACTTTATCCGCTTCATTACTTAACAACCACCGTCTAAAGACGGTGGGTTAAGGGGCTCCCTAGGTAAAGAAGGTATTGCGCTGACACAAAATTTCCGGGCTGGGTGCGATAATCTACACCAACCCCCGGCCATAGAACAACTTTAGATATTCATTTCCACCGATACGCCCTGGTGTAGTCTCGTACGAAAGAACGGCCATAACCCTTCTACCCTCACCTTCCACCGCAGAGGCCCTGTGTAGACTGTATTTTCCTTTGAATAGCGTCAACGTGCCGGGCCTGATGTCGGGTCTATTCACATCAGCATACTTCCCCGCAATGACCTGCGAAATGCTCTCAAAATCATCTTCTCGATTGGGCCGACGCAGGCCGGTGGCGAATTCAAAATGGCCGCCCTTGGGGGAATCTTCCAGCATTAGAGTAACGATAAAGTCATTACCATCAAAATGCCAATCCTGTAATTCACCGGCCTCCGCCACCGTGAAAACACAGCTAGACAAGGGGCATTCGTTAACATGCACCTGGGGTAGCGCCATTGTGTTCTCTAAAAAGGTACACATATTTGACTAGGCATGAATTCGTTGAACCGGATTGGTACTATCGATCAGGTCACGCGCAACAAATCTGATTTTTGTTAGTGACCTGAATCTAAGAGGATGCTTCTCTGGAAAATTCTCCAAATTCCGATCCAATGTTGCATCATTGACGTCGTCATAGGAAAAATAGTGGTTCATTTGATACCCTACTTCGGCGTGACCAACAGCTTCCTTTCTCGCTCGCTCTATCGCAATCGGCCTAACAAAATCCGGGAGCAAACAGCAACCATGCTGGTCAAGTTGCTGCTTACTGGCAGCCACCAAATTCCAGTAAGCAATCGAGTCTGTCTTATCTAAAGGATAGCGTTCCAAATCAATGCAGTCATGAATACTCATAGTTTGAAAATAATTTAAATTGAACATGTATATGCAACTCGTAAAAAAAGGAAAAACTGGGATAGTCTCAGTTTTCCCTCCTACGAAAGACGACAAGTATGATGAATTACTATACCCAGCTAACCCGGGAACAACGATACCAGATATCTGGGGTACAGGGTCAACACAGCCTATTGGGTAATACTCCAAGAACCATTCCACTAGTATCGTAAGGTGGTTCCTAAAGCGCTTTTCCTCGTTTTAATGTTCCAGCACCATATCTTTTTTTGATCTTGTCGCTGAGTTGGTCGAGCTGGCGTTGTTTACCCCTATTCTCACCATCAAATATATCAGTTTGACTAGGAACGGTTTCGTCAGAGAAACCCGAAACTCCAATACCAATCAACCTTATAGAAAACTTGCGATCTAATAGAACCGACCTCAGTAGTCGCTGAGAAGTTGCCCAAATCTCATTAGTGATATCCGTTGGCGAGCTCAAAGTATGGGAACGAGTAATAGTTTTAAAATCACCAAATCGAATTTTGATAGAAATGGTCCTACCTTTCAATTCCGCTTCCCTAAGGCGGAAAACAACTCCTTCCACCAGCTCCATTAACATTGACTCGACGACGTCATAATCATGGATATCCCATGCAAAAGTATTCTCTCTGGAAATGGATTTAGCCTCGCTGTCTGTCACGACAACTCGGCTATCGATACCATGGGCGAGTTGCCATAGCTTTTCACCGGATTGTCCAAACAAGGTATCAAGAAACTCAACGGATTGCGCCCTCAGGTGTGCCACTGTCTCTATCTGATAACGTGCAAATATCGCCTTTGCCGACTTCCCAACTCCCCATAGCCTGTCTATGGGCATCGCGTCCATAAAGTTCTGAACATCATCAGATTTGATCACTGTAAATCCATCAGGCTTGTCATGATCGCTTGCTAGTTTAGCTAGAAACTTATTCGGCGCAACACCCACTGAGGCCACAAGACTCAATTCGTTCAGGATATCATTCTTGATCTTCTTACCAATAGCTATAGCGTCTCCATGCAATACTTCACTACCTCTTGGATCCAGAAACGCCTCATCCAACGAAAGCGGTTCAATAATTGGCGTGTAGCGATTAAGGATATGGTGAATCTGTTTTGACACGGCACTGTAGAAAGCCCCTCTCGGGGGAATAATTTTTAGATGAGGACACTTTCTTATTGCAACACTGGTTGGCATCGCACTAAAAACACCGAACTCCCGCGCTGCATAATTAGCTGCCGAAACAACCCCTCTCGATCCCGCTTGACCACCTACAATGAGCGGATGCCCTTTAAGCATCGGGTCTTCTCTCTCTTCCACAGAGGCATAGAACGCATCCATGTCGACATGGATGATCAATTGCTAAGCTTTTCCATCTGCATTTCAATAATGATTGTTTTGGTAATGAGTCAGTAATGATCTCGCTAGTCGCTTGAGTGAAATGAAATATCACTCTACACTTCGAAGTCCTAATTTTGTACTTTCCATTGGTGATTGTGCAACCCTACGTCTGTAACTTTGATTTAGGTTGAGTCATTATCGTCGTTCCACACGATATATCGCTTGTCGGCATTGCTCCATTCATCGTCAATCTCAACGAGAATGGCACTGACAAGCC
>WLWI01002228.1_pt1 | contig 16761 bp, 11 predicted proteins | sample 6701501 | NCBI WGS metagenome assembly WLWI01 (sample SAMN12718690, study PRJNA515312) | sponge metagenome | isolation source: marine sponge | host: Mycale hentscheli | place: New Zealand: South Island, Marlborough, Capsize Point | collected 2014-11-01
CCCACACCCTTTAACCCCCCCCCCCCCATCCTCCCCCTAGCATTATTTAGCAACAGAATTGAAGCTAAACAATTCTATTAGGGAAAAGGTAGCTGGGAAACCTGTAAGCAATAGGGCTGCTATAGATATAATATATATATATATATATTATACAGTATTGTAATTTTTATGCTTGATATTTTCACAATAGCTTCATTAGGTTCACCACATGATATTGACTCAAGCTGAATTGCTGTTATCACTACCTGAACTGAGCAAGCTAATTACCTCAAATGGCTAATAGTTACTAACAACTTTCCTGAGTTTTGTATCCTTACTTCACGCACTGAGCAAGACTTTCACTTTTAGGATTCGTTTTCACCAACCTGTGGCTCTATCTCATTGCCATGCCACACTTGACTCATGCATGTAATCAGTAAAATGGGGATTGTTAGAACAAACCAACATTACACCGGTGAATTACAAACCTCGCATAAACAACAGCAGTGATGAAATCTAGCATCATCAGAGTAGTAAGTATGTCAAGATAATTCACTCTCATGGATTATTTACACTAGCGTCTAGATCATGAAAATAAATCGACTGCTCGTGAAATATTTCGCCATATCACACTGTGACTTGTGTAATATATACACAATTATTATATATGCACTACAGCAATAAATCGGAACTGATGAAATATTTTATGCAGACTTATTGGCTTATAAATGGACAATCGATGTAAAAAGAGAAAAGTAAAAATATATTGTCAATAGTGACGCTACTGAAACTTTCACTTAATTTAGTTCAAAATCATAATTAATGCATACAATTCCTCATATAAAATATAATATTTGTATTATAATTAAAAATTATGGCAATGCTAACTACAAGGACTTACATGCTCTACTCTGAGTAACTTCATCCCTGAATATCACCTCACCAATATAAATTCCTCCCACAGTTACAGAATTAGTGAATTCAATAAAATAAATGTTACTATCTCTAGTTGGTGATGTGGTAATGTATATAGTCTCCAGAGACATACAGTTTGATTGTAAACTTAGCGTTGCGCTACCAATTGGAGTTGTCGATGTGAATCCTGGAAATACAATATCTCTGTAAACATTGATGGTCAGACCTGATCTAGGTATAGACCATGGAGTGCAAAAAAATATGCTCAGTTCTACTTCTTGTAGCATAAATGAACTAGAGAATCTAAATCCAATAGCATGTGAGGGAGTAGTTGCATCTACAGTGTACAGTTGAGAGGCCCAGGTACCTCTCTGACTGACATCAAATGTAGGAACAATTCCATCAATGATAGATCCATTAACAGCACTCATTAGTAGTCCATTACAATCACAGAACATTTCACCACTTGCACCAGTCATCCTACAGACTGAGGGACATCCTGCATTAGCATCAGATCCATTGATAGAAGATACATCTGTTAGTGTAAACCCAGAAGGTCGAAAAATGGTTCCTACATTTTAAGCATCAGTGTAACAGCTGTATGAATAGAATAACCTAAAGCGAATCTAAAATTTGATTGCATTAGTTGGTGCAAATTTATTCTCGGCTTTCGGCCTATTAACCTCAACATCATGGTCTAACTTACACATACACATTATTATGTCCATATGTGCATCACCTAAATCTAGATTTAGAGTGTAAAACATTCCTCAACTCTCCTATACAGTTAGTGGAATTGCAAGCCCTGTGTTTTCTTATAGATTTGTTATGCATTAGATTGTTGTTGCAAATAAATCAGTTATTAAAAAACTAAGCCCTATTGAGAAAAATTGTTTTGTTTACTTGTAGAGCTGGTGGAAAATAAAATTTATATAGCAAGTCTTATAGTGTGTGGAACTGCATAAGTGTATCATAAAAAATTAAAGTCGGATATTTAATAGTTTGTCATAAAGAGTCTCAAAAGTGGCTCGGTCATTAGGTGACTCCTTCCAGCACATCAACATAGCATCATACATGTTTTCTGGACAGTTGGTAGGTTTAGCCAGAAGAGTTCTCGGATGTTTCTGAGTGGCATCGACCACGAGTTCCTCATCTTGCATGTCTTCATAAGGAATGTCCTTAGCTAGTGTGAATATCTCCCACATGGTCACTCCAAACGCCCACACGTCTGTTTTGGAAGAGAACTTGCCATAGAAGCATTCTTTGGCCATCCAGCGTACTGGTAGTACTGCATGACCCTTCAGGACGTAATAGTGGGATTGATACAAGTTACGACTCATACCAAAGTCGGCTATTTTGACTTGCATGTTATTGCCAACAAGGCAGTTTCTGGTAGCCAGGTCACGGTGGATGAAGTTCTTTGAACTTAAATACTTCATACCACTGGCTATTTGAGAGCACATGTCAGTCAATGTTCCCATTGAGATACTAATGTCATTTTGTTCTTCATAATTTATGACAGTGTTCTCAAAATTACCTAAATATTGAGCAACGTCTCCTTTTTCCATGTACTCCATCATGATGTATGTCATTGATCCTTTACATGATCCTAGAACTTTAATCACATTTTCATGGTCTAGTCTAGACTTGAATTTGAGTTCTTTTTCAAAATCTTCAAGTGCTTTGGCTGATGGATTAGCTTTGAGTAGTTTGACAGCTACTTTTATTGACTTAGTTTGGTCTTCATCTTCCCTAATATTTAAATCTTTTTGACTGAGATCTACAGTATAAGCAAGTATCACTTTTCCAAAATATCCAGTTCCAATTGTTTTAATATTGTAAGTGCTAAGATTAGGAACTGTACGCAGAGATGAAGTATTGATTTCAGATGTGCTATAAGTAGGACCATAGATAGCATCTTCTGGAAGGTCTTTGGTATCTTCAGTTTCTGAATGAGCAATGTCTTTGATATTGTTTGCATCAACACTGTCAGTAATGTTTGCATTATTTATATTTGGGTCAGCAACACATTGTATAATGTCAGCTTTTAAATCATCTGTGTGTGTTGAAGATTCTGGTATTAATAAGTTTGATGCAAACACTTCAGACATTGAAAATTTGGGTGAATATTTTTTCACTGAAGAATACAGTTGCCTTTGTTTGTCGTAATCATGAGTGTTTCTTTCAGAAGGTGCCAGATCCTTGACAGTGAAATCATTCATTTGGACATTCTTTGGTCACTATCCTGTCTGACTAATTGTGTTGACTTATTGGAGTCTTGAGTTATATTATTTTCGGTTTCTTTGATGGAAATTTCATCATATTCATAGTGGCTTGAAGTAGCTTTAAATGATGAGGTAAGAGGATTGTTTTCTTTAGTTTCAGTATCTATTATCGTATAGCATGAGTTAGAATAACTTGCCATTAGTGGTCCTTGAACAATTGTCCTTCCATAATCATCGTTGTTTGATATGTTGTGGTCTAGAGAAGTATGCTTAGTAAACTGTTGGCTTGTTAGTGTTCCCTGATTCAACCTCTTCATGCTTGGACAAATCAATTCTGCTCAATTTTTTCTTATGCCACATGCACAATACTGTCATTAAACAGCCTATTATGATTATTATTAGCAATGTTATTATTACTGAAACTAGTACTGCTACTGAGGATGGGAACGAATCTGTTTGGCCAAGGATTATTTCAGTGTCAAAAGTTTCAAACCTTGATAAAGTGCTATAGTTTTGAATATATTTTAGATCAGTAGTCATAGTTGTATTGTACATTTCAGTGTTTGCAATTGGGATGTTTGGCTGAGTATCAGTAAATGAAGCATTAGAAGATGTATCAGTAAAAGTGGTAGTGGCTGCAAATGGGAAATAATAACATGTGAATAGTCTAATATCTAAATTGTTGGACACAACCAGTATAATCATCATGTTAAAAATGATATTTATGTTATGAGGGATTTTGCTAAATTATTTAACAATAAAATAATGGCAGATAGCTAATGTTAAATTCTTTATTTGTACTATTATTGTATTACTATTGTTATTATATATTAATTATTATTATTATAACAAATAAAATTAAATGGGTGATTAATAAATAATATAATAACTAAATAAACAATAATATAATAAATGATAATAATTAATAATTGTAACTTATTATAATAAAACTTTGTAATAAAATAAAAATAAATTACAATAATAATAAAGAAATAAAATGAAGTCAGGTTGTGATGCCTCCGTTTATTTATATAAATATTTTCAAAGTGTAGTTATTATTATCTATAATTTATAGTGGCGTAAAAAACAAATTAATTAATCAAGAATCCTAAATGAAAAATGTATTATATTATTATTAGACTAGTTTAATTAGTCCACAGAACTTGAACTCAATATTTCATTAGTAAGGTCTCATTGTAATTTTAACTTGTGTATCTCTTTAACATTTGGATAAAAATTATTAAAAAAAATAATATTATCACTCACAATTAAACTGATTCATGTCATATTCGGTGTAGCTTAAAATATGTTTAGATGTGAATGCTTTAGCCACAGTATGCAAGAGCCAATATTGTAGTGTGTCATCAACTTAAAAAAAACTGCTATTATTACAATATTGGTGACTACTAAGCCAGGTGCACAAATATATTTTATCAACTAACATGTACGAGTAACTTCATCTCTAAATGTAACCTCTCCTATTCCACCTATAGTTCTTGAATTTACAAACTCAATAATATACATTCTACTTGATTTTACTGGAGATAAGTTAATAGTAATATTTGTTGAAGACAAACAATTAGACATATTCTCATGCAATGTTACATTACCAAGAAGAGAATCTTGCAAGGAAGCTGGAAATTTAATACTTCGGAAAACATTAATGGTAAGTGCTTCATTTGGCATATTCCATAAGTGACACAAGAATATATTCAATTCCACTTCTTTTAACATGAAAGATTGAGGGAATCGAAATGATACTGTACAAGAATTAAGGGTGCCATTTACTGTATAGAGTTGAGAAGCCCAGGTACCTCTCTGACTGACATCAAAAGTAGGAATAATTCCATCAATGAGAGTTCCATTAGTATGACTTAGTTGTCCAGTACAATCACAGAACCTCTCACTACTTGCAACAGTCATCCTACAGACTGAGGGACATCCTGCATTAGGATCAGATCCATTTATGGATGATACTTCAGTGAGTGTAAATGCTGATGGTCGAAATGTAGCACCTTAATAAAGTAGTTAAATAATATAATTCAGAGTAGTAATGAGAAGGAAAAAAAACACTCACCAAAGCATACGACACCTATGGTTGCTATTAACCACAAATTTGCTTTCTTTGCTGCAAAACTGCCCATAGCTCATCAGATGAAAATTGTGCTGAAGCAGGTTAGGTCAAGATTACTGTACCACTAATTCTAAAGCTCTTATAATGTAGCCGAAACTGGAAAGTTTATTTTTCTGCATGCAAAAAGACTCTAGAAGAAAAATATTTTTTGTAGTAGTAGTGTTTCGAACTGAAAGTGTTGTGAACTGAAAGTGTTGTGAACTGAAAGTGTTGTGAACTGAGTGTTTTGTATTTGACCTCATAACATTATGCCATATTGTTTTTATAAGACATTTTTATAACAATGGATAGAAAGTTCTGGGAAGGATTCAAACACTACAGATGTTTAGTATTACTGATTCCAGTGACCAACCACTACCTTAAATCCCCGAAACATGATGTCTATTCCAAAGGGGGAGCAAGTGAGATTTTAGCCTCTACTAGTTTTAATTTAGTGATAAAATTTGTTGGCCATTATTACATTTCTCATAAGCCTACATTTTACTTTCTGATGAAAGTACAAAAGTTATTGTATTTAAAATTATATCATATCTTAATTTAATGAAGAAGTTTTTTAAGAAATTATATTAATAAGTCATCTAATATAATTTAAAAATGACTGTAAAATTATAAATTGACTGCTCAATTAAGGTTTTATTCATTTACCATATGTTATTTTTTTATCATTTTAATGTAATGACCGATTTTAACAACAAATATCTTAGCCTGCATAGTCTGTTGTCTGTCTTCCAATTTCTTAGCACATCATTTAATTAGACTTAAATATAATATGTCTGACTACATATCAATCTAGTTTCAGTAATCGGGATCGTTATAATATTTACTTACTAGAATTAATGTGAATACAGAGGCCTGCATGCCCCATATTATATATTATGGTAAATACATTATTAGTGAATGTCGGAAGTTCTCCCCCCACCCCCCCCCCCCCATCTCATCCCCTCCCCATACTAAACAAGTGCATTAACAGTACATTATTATGAACTAAATTGTGGTCAATGTGAACATTTTAAAATTTCTATGAGGTTACCAGCTAACAATTGGCACATGCAGTTATAGTAATACCATTTTGAATAACTTATTTTAATACTTAATTCTCCATTTTATATTAATCTGCATCGGCCGGTATTCTGAGTCCTTTCCTAGTCATTTTTATGAAGAAAGAAGAAACTGCATCAAGCTTGACATTCAGGCTCAGCTCCCACCCTCCCCCACACACCCCACCCCTACACTCCCACATTCTTATTAAAACTCATGAGATTACTTCAGTGATCTTTCCATACAGTATTTGGTGTGCACCATCAAAAGCCTCTTGTTTTTTTTTAATAAATGCAAAACTAACCAAAATAATATATGCATTAAAGTTATATAAGTTCTACTCTTCAAATAATAATGTAAGTTGATAGTAGAGCACATCCACTTTTGAATTGACAGAAGATTATCCTGCAGGGAACAATAAATTAAATGCAAGAACTATGTGAATAGCTAGGAGTAAATACAATGTTACACATTAAAAAAAAAAAGAGATTCATATTATTTGAATTTATTTTGGTGAAGTGAATCAATTACACTTTTACTTCCATAGTACCACTTACTTGTTTATTATCCACTAGCTACATCCACAGAACCTTTCATGACTTGTACCAGTCATTCTACAGACTGAGGGACATCATGCACTAGGATCAGATCCATTGATGGAAGATATAACGCCAGTGTATGTAATGCAATACATGAAAAAAGCACATAACAAACATTTCCAGATGCAGCAGAGCCCATCAACAATGCTACCACTCTCTATGCTACTGCCTGCACTGTTTAAAATTGACTGCAGTCAATTTCACTCTGTCAGAGCTGTTAAATATCCATGCCTTCCTTAGCTGAGTAAAAATAACTATTTAAGGTGCTACAGCCCTCATTTAATTCTCCACCCCCCATCCCAGTAATAGTCTCCGTGGCCAGACCCTTTTCCAATTGTGTTTGGTTAAGGATTAGCAAAAGAACTTAATGAGTAAATTCACTATTATTTTTCAAGACTAAGAGTATGGACCACTCACCATCTGCTTATTTCGATTGAGGTTTGCTTGGTCTTCCTCAGGTAAACATTTAACTGAAATGGCTGAGTGATGATGTTTTCCTCACATTTGTATTTCAAATGTAGTATTTAGTTATTCAAAATTTCAGTCTTGCCTCCTGTATCTATATTTCATCTAATTGTAGCATTGAACTAGCTATTAAAAATTTAAAGTAACTTCCCAGGTGTAAACTATAAAAATACTGCATAGCTTTTATTGCTTTGCTTGATTATAAGTAATCCACATAACACATTAAACATATTCTATTAAGATTAGGCAGTAGTACTTAGCCTTATTCTTGTAAAGCAGTCATAAATTTTGAGAGTACATGTATTTAGTAATAGATTAACACACAATGCATTACAGATTATATTAAGTTAGGAATATTGACAAAAGGTAGCTAGTTTAATAAAATTTAAAAGTAATCGAAATAAATTTTTTTAAGAAATTTTGTTCATTAATAATGACTTGACATAATATACTATGTTTAATTATTTTTCATAGTTTCTTTTCAATGTATATAGCGTGGTGTTTTAAGCTTTAAATATGACTTGCTATAGCTATGAATGTGACAACATATCTTTTATGTCATCATGTGGAGTTGTAATGAAGCCAACAGTAAAGAAAAGTAAGTATTTGGATATAAATTGTTGTCAAATTAATTAATTTTATCAATGTTCTTCCAAACAAAATACATTTACATTTCCAAAGCCAGCAACATGGTGTTGTTCTTGTTTATTCATTCTGTTGCTGTTATAATACAAAACTTTAGTTTCATAAGCCATCATAGTTTACTTTCAATTTTGAGTTTAAGGTTGACAAAATCTATCCACATATTTTTGGCTACTAAATTAATAACACATACTTGTTTTATACATCTTCACATCTCAAGTCATGATGGGATATTCCAGAAGCATACAATATTTTATATGTACTTTTATAGGCAATTAGAGAGGGAATTAATTTATTAAGTAAATATTTTCATAAGCAATTGTACATTAATAAGAGTGTATACATATGTATGTAATTCAAGATATATTTATAATATAATAATATGTGCATGGTTTTAATTATATAATTACATGTTTTTCATAGTGTGACTGTGAAGATCAGAAGTTACCTGATCTCTATCTCTGTGGGCATTTTATCTGTAATGTAGATTTTGTAGAGGTGATAAGGTAGTGCATAAAGTTTAGGGCCTAGAATGTGAACTGATATAAAAAGCAACTCAGATAAGAATGTGAAATGAAAGTGAACAAAGTCACAGTGTCATAGCTACACTACCTCTGGCAAACATAATGTACATGAACAAAATAAATCTACAACTGAACTTTTACATCAAAAATGTTTAATACTGGCCTTCGTCTAACTTTTTACACATACAAAATATGTAATGTGATTATGATACTGTGGGGATTGATTATCAATCCTAGTTTGCTTCTTTGTTGTTTACAAGATAATAATTACAGTGAGTATATTGTATTGAGTGAAACTCCATTATTACAATGCACACTTATACCCAGTGAGTGTGGGCTAAGCACTCAATAGGTTGTACTATGTACAACCTGTTCTTAACTATTTAGATCCATAAAACAACTATGCAATTATTTTCCCAACTGAATGAGGTTGTAGATAGGAAGCCAGCTATCGTTTCTGTTGTACCTCCATTAATAGAAATTTTATTAAATTAGATGAACACCTTCCACCAGCACTATACAGAGCATGTATTCACATAGCAATAATGAGTTAAACTGTACTGCACTAATTAATGCTCAAATTGAGCATAGTTATACTGTGTCTGCATCTCGATCAAGTAAAGCATCTGGAAGAGCTCACAAGAGGCCAGGCTAGTAACAAAGAGTAGTTTAATTAGGGCTGGTCTAATCACTGCCTCTCAGAAATTTCAGGTAAACAAATGTTATACGATGGATATAATTGTATACTGTAATTATTTTAACAGGTTATGCACACAAAGCCATATCAACTTCCTCTCTCACAAGTGAGAACTTGCTACCCTGAGTCTTACAAATATTTATCTTCAGCAACTCATTATGGCTGTCAATATGAAGCTGATTCAAGAGAAGGATACAAATCTATAATGTTTATTTTTCAATATTGTTATAATTTTAGTAAACTTGTAATTGTGTTATTATAAAATACTTTTACTTTCAGTATGATATTATATTTTGTGAAGTTATGATTTTATTATTAACTGAATAGACACTACAGATATATTATAGTTAACCTTGTTATTTATGACTGCTCATGCCCACCTCCCCCACCTTCTGACCTCCAATCCCTCCTGGAACGAGACATTGATAATGCGCATGAGCCTCCCTTCCAGCCAATATACTGGGTAACGGGTCCTGCACCCAACCCGCTAGCACATCCTCGCTAGACCATGCCAGCACATCCTTACCAACCCCTGCTAGCAGCTACTGCTTCCCTTCCTACCACACCTGCACAATCCCTTCAAGATTACCAAGTAGAATAGGTTGGTTAACCACTACCTATTGTTATAATATGACCAAAATTGTAATGTATCAAGTAGCAGCACACCAGATGGGTGATCATGCAATCTCTCGCAACCCATGTGATAATAGCTATGGCCCTTTCCCTATATCTCACAGTCTTCATTTCCACAACATATCAACAGTATCTACAGGAACTTTTAAGCCATGTCACCTCACCACGACAATAAATAAATTTAAAATGAAGACACTGCTATGTATTAGATATTATAGCACTTTCTTCACACCTCTGCCGACTATTAGTATAAACACATTATCGAATCCTGCTCGAACTATATACTGCCATATGTAAATGCACCCATTATGGGTAATTAATTAGAATCTAGCAACCCCCTGCTGAAATAAGCACTTTAGCCCATATCCTTCATTTTCAATTTAACTCATTAACATTACTACATACTTGAGCCATGAAGCTCACACAACATAATTTTGCCAACTCATAACAAACAATGAACAAATGAAAGATATACAACTGTATTCCCTACTTAAATTTAAAAAAATTCTATTAACCCCTACTCTAAACTACCAAGACAGCACTGCTGTCTATCACTAACAACTTCCTATATCTGCATTAGTTTTATCTATATATTTACCTGTTTTACTATATCCTATAATTATCTGTACAATAATACTGAAACCATACCCTGGGTACTTTTCTACACATATCTGGGTATAATCTATGAAATTATTGAATCACTTGTAACTCTATTAATTCTAGAGGATTCTAAATTACTAATAATTATTCCACCTCATCATGTGGCCCATTAACTTATAATAATGTATAAAAATTGTCGTATGCTTGTTCAGGATCAGACAACCTCACCTCAAAGGAAGCAGAATGATAAAGTCTTCTGCAGACTCAAGGGATGGAGCCCAAGAAGAATAAACACTTCAACCTGTCATGTACACTATACCCATTCTAGATCTTAACATTATAATCATATTCATATCCACACACAACCCAACCACTTGTAGCCTCACGTGTTTGCTTTTTATGTTATTTTTTGTATGGTCAACAATGACACCATCAGCATCCGTTATCCTTGCTATGAGCAACCAGTTGTGATTAACGTTAGTGCTTTGATATTCTGGTACTTTGCAGCTCAAGGGATTTATGCACCACTTGAACAACACTTGCAATGTGTCCCTTGTGAAATAAATAACATGGAATCTAGTAGTAGTCCTGTGATAACAACTGTAAGCTGTCGAAGTCTTTATTAAAATTGCAAAAGAAAGACTCAATATAATTATGTCTCACTAATATCTGAACTCTTTCAACCAAGCTGTTTAGAAGTTATCTGTAGCTAGAGGTAGTAGTCCAACAATGCTTGGTACATGTTTACAAATAAAATATTTTTTAAAAGAAATAATGGACATGTGTAACTTCTACAAACTTCTCCCCCTCCCTTTTCCAGAGAAAGTGTACAAATAAGAAAAAACAACACAATTATGACAAATTTATATACAATCTTTAAAATGATTTAAAATATTTCCTCTGACAGAAGGGACTGTAAAATTAATATTCTTGCTAGTTAGATTGGCTGATCAAAGTAAATCTGAGACATGGGATACATGGTGGCAGGCATTCAGGACTAATAGCTAGCTAGCTAGCGGTATATACAAAATCACATAGGATATATTCTTTTGCTATAAATTTTAAAGTTTAGGAGAAGTACATATACAAGCCTTTGTCACATGGCATATGCTTGGTACTGAACTGATGTTTATAAGAGCTCTTTTTTAATACCATAATTGACATATTATAAAATAATTGCAATTGTATTTCTTAAAACAAATGTGACATGATAATAAAGAGTATATGTAAGTGAAATTAATACACAACAAAAAAGATAAGTGAGTTATGTTTCAGGAAAAGCCTTCTATAAAGGCAATAGTGCAAGTCGTTTGTGTTTATATAAATGTGTTTAGAGTACTTGAGAGTAAGATAAAAAGTAATACTGTGATCATTAATTTACATAGTCATCTTCAATATCATTAATCCGTCTTTGCTGTACTGTGGCATATGCTTGGTTGTTGACTAATTCTATTTTAGGTTGTTTATCATAAGCTTGGTTGTCCACTAATACTATTTCAGCTTCATTATTAAGTTCAGTGCCTCTTGTGTCAATATTGTGGCCAATATTAATCTTTAAATCAGCAATATCTTCATAGCTATCATCTATATACTGTGGTTGACTTAAATTATTGACATGCAGTACTGAGTGCTTTTTCTTCCACACTATAGCTATAATGACTCCTCCGATAGTCATAATAGCAGCCATACATAATATTATCCCAATTAATATTACTATTATTATTATTGATGAAAAACCAAATGTGGATGAAGATTGTGTAATCATTATGTTGAAAGGCATTTCTGTCGAAGAAACAGAGTTAAACTTGTTATTTGAAGAAATCATTCCAGTAACATCTCCATTACTTAGTTCTGAAGTTACTTCCATAATTGTGTGTGTAGAAAATGTAGAAGAACTTACAGAAGTAACCGAGGTTGTGCTGGGGATTATTTTTATTTCAGTCGCAATTGAAGATGTAGTGGCACGTACTGTAGTAGAAGTAGGTAAGGAACTGTTGCCTAAAGAATGATAGTTACATTACACTATTAACAATTATTACGAGCGATGCTCATTTTTGTTTATGGAGCAAAACACATAATTATCACAAATCAATAATGTTACAAATGGCCCAGTTGTGTAAGCTTCCTGCATTTAGATTTATAAGGAGTAATTTCGTATAATGAAGTTAGCATATCACTTTATTAATAGACTAATGCATCACATTTACTTATACATAAACAGCAAATTTTACTGCAAATTTTACTGTAGAAAATAGTAGCATTGGTCTATTAGTACAGTTATTGGCGAACAGCAGGATCACATGGTTGATATCTTTGTAACAGTCTAGTGATTATATTTTTTTCATGAAGCTTATCATAAATTAAGCTTATGACACTATAAGTATGTTTGTTTACACCACAAGGCAAATAATGGGACTGTAAATTGACGATTCGTCATAAACATTCTATAATGTTAAATATATTGCAGTGACTCGGAATATTATAATTTTGTTAATAGCAAATTTTCTTGTTCTAACAGCCTATATTATAATTAAAGGTTAACCTGACCGTTGACCACTGAAGAGGATTTTGACAAGAAGTCAAAATGCATGGTTAAGTTTTAATTAACATAATAGCTAAACGTAAAAGTTGCTATTATTATAATTATTTTAGCTGAGATTGACTGAATTAGAGTTTGTTGTTAATGGAAGAAGTTGGCATATCGAAGAATTTTAGAGACTGACAGTGGAGGAGAAAACTACTTGATAATTACTATATTTATATTTTAAGTCTCTGCTGCCAGAATTAACGTGCACTAAACACAGTAAAAAGAAATAAAAGAAAGTAAACATGTTGCCTGAATTTTTACATTGAAAGTTTAATGTCTGATCCTGTAGCATCACTTTTTACAAATACAAAATATGTGACGTGGTTATGAGATAATGGTGATCAATTTTCACTCATAGTTTGATTCTAATTTTTTATAACAAAATTCAAAATGTCAGTGAGCTATTATCGGGCAAAACTTGTACTTGGCTACTACTACAACACACACTCATACCAAGTGAGCGTGGGCTGAGCAGGTATAGCCCTGACTTTAAAGTAAACTTCAATACTTTATATTTACTTTGGATGATAGATATACATATGTTTGGCCAGACAGGGGCAGATCTAGGATTTGTTAAGAGTGGGCTCTTTTCAAGGGGTGAAATGATGATGTGAAATAATGCGACAGAGCCGGGTACCTGAGGAATGAGCAAAGAGAAGCCCAACAATATAGTGCCCTCATCATGTAAGTACAATTTAGGAGACAGGACCCTCCCACAAGGTTGGACCTTGCTGCATTTGAGAAGGAAGCCGTAATAGCGATGCATTCAGACGAACAAGGGAGAGAGGCGGTGGTGTCAAATCCGGTAATGCTAGGATACCCGGAAGTAGGCCGAGACACTATTGACTATCGGCCAAGAGAGAATGAGAGTTAGCTGGATCGTTGTGCCGAAAACTAGAAGATCATTACAGTACAAGATAGCTCATGATAAGTCAGGACATTTAGGTTTCCGGAAAGTTATCCAGAGAAGGCTCACATGGCTCAACCCTTTGTGCAGATGTTAAGTCCTACAGAATATGCTAGCAATGCTAATAAGTAATCTGAAGCATGCTCGTGGACAGAGTTCAAAGGTCACTGCATATATTTTATTGGAATCTTCATATAGAATCACTACTAACATCACATGAGGGTAGTTTATAAACTCAAAGTTTCATTAAAAAAAGTCCCAAAACCATTCTCTGGAAGACTACATTAAATTGCTATTGTTACAATACAATAAAAACTAATTATAATTTTTTTCCAAAAACTAGCTACTTCATTATGCTCATAATTACACTAATCATGTTAGCATATGCTAGTATATCACTTATGAAATCGATTATTATGCTCAAATTCATGCCGCATAATTTGCCAACCCTACTACGAACTTGGTTTGCCATATTGTATAAGGACACAAGTAGAAAAAATTCTGACTCAGCATATCAATAAAGAGACGCACGTTCAATAGAAGATCGCAATTATTGTTGAAGTACAAGGAAAAACAACGACGAACAAAAAGTGATTGCTATTATAATTTTTATTTGAAGTTACAGGTATGAAATACAGTAGCCAAAAATGAGGATTCATTCTGAAAAAGGGGGGTTCATACGACACCAGTCAAGCCCCACCTAAATTTGCCCCTGCCTGGTTATTGTCTACAAGTGGCACTATGCAATGAATGTGTACTATATGTTTTGTAAAGTCAAATTGTTATGAGTTTACACATAGCTATGAATGTAGCTACATATTTTATTTTAGAGTGAAAAAATACTTACTAATTTGTACTTAATTAGTGTTTCTTAATTAAAAAGCTATTATAATAATATCATGAGCTCTTCTTAAAACATAAATATTCATTTAAATGAAGTAAAAATTGTTTTATAATAAAAGAAACAGTCCAAACAGAAAAAAATACATGCTAATATTACTTATTATGAGTTATTTGAACTAGTCATACTGAGTTACAGATGATCAGATTAGCATTATAATTATAGATAATGCACAACATACACCAATAAAAACACACATAGCAAAACTTAAAATTGATATGTATATCAGAAATTTTTTTTATAACATAAAATTTATAAAACTAAACTACTGAATAAATCTAAATTTAACATGCACATATGGCAAATTCTACATGTATTTTGGGTAGCATACAAGTCACAGGTAAGTACAAACGTATAATTTAAAAATTTCACACTCTTATTTATTTGTTTTATTATAAAGCATAAAAAACATTTGAATTTATAATTTGTTTGCATTGAACAATTAATTGAAATTATATTGATTGATAGATTTATAATAAGTATAGGTGGAAAATTTGGACTTATTTTTACCCATAATAGTGATTGGTTCCCCATTTTTAAAATTATTTGTTTATGTTAAAATAACAATACTCACCCATTTGAATTTGAGTAACTTCATCTCTGAATATTACTTCACCAATATATATTCCTGCTACAGCAGTTGGGTTGGTGAATTCAATAAAATATATATTACCATCTCTAGTTGGTGATGTAGTAATGTATATAGTTTCCAGAGATAAGCAGTTTGATTCTAAAGTTAGAGTTGTGCTACCAATTGGAGTTGTGGATATGAATGCTGGAAATACAATACCTCTGTGAATATTGATTGTCAGACCTGATCTAGGTATCAACCATGGAGTGCAAAAAAATATGCTTAGTTCTACTTCTTGTAGCATAAATGAGTTAGAGAATCTAAATCCAATTGGATATAAGGTAGCCGTCACATCTGCAGTGTAGAGTTGAGAAGCCCAGGTACCTCTCAGACTGACATCAAATGTGGGAATAATTCCATCAATGAGAGTTCCATTAGTATCACTTGATAGTCCAGTACAATCACAGAACCTCTCACTACTTGCAGTCATCCTACAGACTGAGGGACATCCTGCATTAGGATCAGATCCATTTGTGGAAGATACTTCAGTATATGTAAATTCAGCAGGATGAATAACAGCACCTATACCATACAACAGCAAAGAAAATGTAATAGGGACAAGTAGGAAGTTAAACTCACCATGATAACAACCACAGAGGACAGTTACCAACAACGCTGCCACTTTTATCGCTGCATTGTACATAGCTAAACTTAACTGGAACGCTCAATTTTAATTCTTCTCGTTCTAACTGCCGCTCACTTACTATACGGCGAAGGTAGGGCAGGGGGGGCTAGTCTGGCGTAGCCGACCCTTTACCTTAAGGGTCTGGTGAGAGCTCCACATCGGATCGGTACCGGAGTTACTATAGTGGCGCCCAATCAGATTGCAGTATCGGTAATTAGTGGCATTCCTGTACTAATGCGCGTAAGTTTAAAGGGAACGTGCGTCAGCACGCAACGCAAGCAAGTCTATTCTGGCGAATTGTAAGGCAATGATCAAGACAAAAATCACTGAAGTGTTTCAGGAGATGGGATGGCCTTCAGCTAAGCCTGAGCAACATCAAATTGTAGAAGCTATTTTGAATAGAGACGTTTTTGTGATTCTTCCTACTGGATACGGAAAGAGTGCCTGTTATCAGTGTTTGCCACTTCTTCACAAAAAGATGTACCCAAGTAAAGCTCCAATCATAGTATTAGTAGTTTCTCCACTCAGAGCTCTAATAAAAGATCAGGTAAAATTATACTTCTCTTTCTATATGGGTGAACTACTTTTGTCTCTGAAACAGGTATCGGCACTAACAAAAAAAGGTTTTGAAGCATGCTGTGTTCTTGAAAATGATGAAA